>Ga0207416_1001641_pt1 | contig 28130 bp, 25 predicted proteins | sample PaiPotPPM11metaG_FD_184107 | JGI IMG/M metagenome (GOLD analysis project Ga0207416, IMG submission 184107) | Iron sulfur acid spring bacterial and archeal communities from Banff, Canada, to study Microbial Dark Matter (Phase II) - Paint Pots PPM... ... | reverse complement strand
CCGAATGGGTGCCCAAGCGCAATTGAGCCGCCGTTGACGTTGAGCCGTTCCACATCGATCTCGCCGACCGGTGTGGATCGGCCGAGTTTCTCTTTCGCGAACTGCTCAGAAGCCAGGGCCTGAGTCGTCGACAGCACCTGGACAGCAAAGGCCTCGTGCATCTCGACAAGATCAATGTCTGAGAGCTCGAGTTTCGCGCGTTTGAGCGCAATGGGAATGGCGTAGGCGGGTCCCAGCAGAAGCTGGTCGGCGGGGTCAACCGCCGCATAGGCATAGGAGCGCACCCAGGCGCGCGGGCGGTAACCCAGCGCATCTGCCTCCTTGCCCGACATGAGCAGTATGGCGGCCGCGCCATCGGTCAGCGGGCTGGAATTTCCGGCAGTGATTGTGCCGTGCGTTCGATCGAATACCGGACGCAGGCTGCCTAGCTTGTCCAGGGAGGTATCCGAACGGACGTGGTTGTCCTGCGTGACTGTCCGCCCATCCGGACGATACACCGGCACCACCTCCAGGCTCGACCGGCATTCGGCGGCTGCTCGCGCCGCACACTTATGGCTGCGCAGCGCCAGCTCATCCTGGGCCAAGCGAGAGATGTGATTGATCTTTGCCATTATTTCCGCCGCTTCGCCCATGGTCAGGCCGGTTGATGTCTCACGAATACCGGGAGCCACCGGAGCGAGATCCCGCATGCGGACCTGAGCCAGACTCTGAATCTTGCCGGCAACACTTTTGGCCTGCGACGCGCCCACCAGCGCTCGCGCTAGCCGATCGCCGTACTGGATCGGGACGTTGGACAGCGATTCGGCTCCACCGGCGACGACCACCTGCGCGTACCCCCGCTCGATTAAATCGACCGCCGAGGTTGCCGCCTGACAGGCCGAAGCACAGGCCAGTCCGACGGTAAAGGCGGGAATCGAGCGCGGAAGGCCGCTGGCCAGACCGATCTCTCTGGCGAGGTTGTGATACTTCACCGGGCGCGACACATTCCCGAAGATGATCTGGTCAACCTCTGCCGGATCGATTTCCGAGCGCTGGAGCACCTCAACTACCGCCGCGCGGCCAAGCTCGAAGACGTCAAGATCGGCAAAGGCAGTTCCTGCTTTGACAAAGGGAGTTCGGCGACCCTCGACGATTGCAGCCTGCTTCTTCCGCCTATTATTCATGCCGGTGTATATTCCTCCGTTTCGTTCAGATTGTCTTCCCGAAGCTCGCGACGCAGGACCTTGCCGATAAGGGACTTGGGTAGCTCGGACCGAAACTCGACGATCCTCGGCACCTTATACGCGGCGAGCTCTTCGCGGCAGAAGGCGACGATCTCCTCGACCGTGGTCTGGGCATGCTCTTTGAGCACGATCACCGCCTTGACCGTCTCGCCACGGTAGGGATCGGCCACGCCGATGACGCTGGCTTCCAGCACGTTGGGATGCCTGTAGAGGACGTCCTCGACTTCGCGCGGGTAGACGTTATAGCCGCTGGCGATGATCAAGTCTTTCTTGCGATCCACGATACGGAAATAGCCGTCCTCATCCATCGTGGCTAGGTCGCCGGTGTGAAGCCAGCCGTGACGAAGCACTGCAGCCGTTTCTTCGTCTCGGTTCCAATAGCCTTCCATCACCTGTGGACCTTTGACGGTCATCTCGCCGATCGTGCCTGGCGGAAGCGGCTGCCATGTCTCCGGATCGGTGATCATGGCATCGGTGTCCGGCCAGGGTACGCCGACCGTGCCTACACGGCAGTCATTGAGTGGATTGCAGTGGGTCACCGGGCTGGCTTCAGTCAAGCCGTAGCCCTCAAGCAGCTTGACACTGCTCACCTTCTGAAACTTTTGCTGTACCTCGGGAGGCAACGGCGCAGCGCCGCTCAACGCCACATGAAGCGAGCCAAATTGCCGCTCCGAGAAATCCGGTAGCTCCGACAGGGCCACATACATCGTGGGAACACCGGGAAAGAGCTGTGGCTTGTACTTTTGCGCGATGCCGGCTACCTCTTTCGGTGTGAAGCGAGGAACCAGGAGCATGGTCGCGCCATTGAGAATCGATAGGTTCATCCCGATGGTCATCCCATAGACATGGAAGAAGGGCGCGACGCACAGCACCGTGAGATCCTCCGAGGCGGGTTTGGACTGCCAATGGAAGGCCTGCACGGCATTGACGACAAGATTTCGATGCGAGAGCATAGCGCCTTTCGCTCTGCCAGTCGTGCCGCCGGTGTACTGAAGCACGGCCAGATCGGCGGCTGTGACATCTATCGGGGCGGGGGAACGTGTGTCACCGAGGAGATCCTCAAATCGGTGCACCACGCCTCCCCGCCGCACGGCGCGCACTCCCTCGCGCCACTGCTTGAGACCGTAGAGCGGCTGAACGTGACGCGGGAGCGCCTGGCCGATGCCGGCAACCACAACCTTGCTGATCTGTGTATAGGGAAGGGCCGCTTGCACGCGTCCGAAGAACTGATCGAGGGTCACGATCGCGGTGGCTTGCGCATCCGAGAGCTGATGTTCGAGCTCGCGCTGCGTGTACAGGGGATTGGTCGGGACCACCACACCGCCGGCCTTCAGGATGCCGAAATACGCCACGACGAATTGCGGAATATTGGGCAGCATGAGAGCAACTCGGTCTGTGTGGCGGAGTCCTGCAGCTTGTAGGCCGGCCGCGAACGCATCAATCTGGCGGGCAACTTGGTGGTACCGCAATTTCGCCCCATGAAAAACAGTGGCGACCCGCTGGGGAAAGCGCCCCGCTGCTTGGTCAAAGAGCTCAGTGAGCGTGATCTGCGGATAGTCGATGGTGGCCGGCACACCGGGGTCGTAGTGGGCGACCCAAGGGCGATTCAACGGGAAGCCTCCGTCAAAACCCACTTACTGAACGATCGTTAAGTTACTTTAGCTTAGAGTAGCGCAGTAGCCGTGTCAAGTCGATTTCCAGGCACCAAGCGCCCAGATCCTCGGGCCGGATACCGTGAACGGCGTGCCGATGTGGCATGCCCGGCTGAAAGTGAAGGATCCTCTAGAGCTTTCGAAGGCGGTTGTGGGGGAATGCGGCTCACTGCAGGCGTTCAGCGCATCGAGCACTCCAACAGGGATGGATCCGGCGTAAAATAAGGTTCGGCAAGAGGACCGTGAGCGTCCGGGTTTGACATTATACGACGAGAGGTGTAATGTAGACCAGTTCACTATCAGTGGCAAGCCCAGAAGAGGAGCCTCCATGAAGATTCGTCGGGCAGCGACATGGATCCTGCCCCTGGCCAGTCCCATTCTCATCGCATTCCTTATAGGGAACGTGCTGCATCCGGCAACCTTCGCGCAGCACCCGATTTTCCATCTACAGCCCGACATGGCCGACAGCGAGGGGAGCGCGAACGCCAACAATGGGAAGGAGGGCGCTGTCTCCACCGCCGACGCCTACTGGCAGAACCAACGCGCCTTCCCTGCCGCCGACGTACCGGGCGATGGCTATCCCCTGGGGATCAGAGCGGTCAACCACATGCTTGGGACGCGCTCGCCCGTCAACTGGCAGCAATTGGGACCGGTCTTTGCCCCGGCCGCCAGCCTGGAGAATCCGAGCACGGCTCAGCGTGCTCCCGTCTCAGGCGTGGACACCGCGATGGCAGTCGTGCCCTCATCCTGCTCCGGCGGCGTGTGCAACACTCTGTATCTCGGTACCGGCAGCGGCGGCCTATGGAAGACCACTGACGCCGGCAAGACCTGGAAACCACTCTTAGACCATGCACAGAGCCTGTCAGTCGGCGACATTACACTCGACCCGAAGAACCCAGACATCGTGTACGTGGGTACGGGCGAACCCAGCCACTCGATTGACAGTCATCGTGGAGTCGGCATCCTGCGCTCCATGAATGGCGGCAAGACCTGGACCACACTGGGATATAAGCAGTTCGTGAATCGGGCGGTGGCTTCGGTCGTCATCGATCCGCGAACGGCGGGCAGCGCCAATGCCAGTATCTATGCCGTGAGCATTCGCGCTATCACCGGTGGCGCCACGACCGGCGGCGGTGACGCGTACAGGGCTCCTTACCTGCCGCCCCTGGGCTTTTATAGCTCGAAGAACGGCGGCAAGACCTGGAAGCTCACGCAGATAGGGCAGGATGGTGCCCAGAGTCTGGTGATGGATCCTTCCGATCCCAATGTCCTTTACGCCACGTGGGTTGCGGATCTTACCAATCCGAACTCGCGGAGCAGCGGAGACGCGCGATTCGGCTCTGCCGGCCTCTTCAGGTCGTCGGATGATGGCACCAGCTGGGTAGCCCTGGCCAATGGCCTCCCAAGCAAGGACTTCGGACGCATTAGTATCGCGATAGCAGCCAGTAATCCAAAGATCTTGTATGCCGGGGTAGAGCTGCTTGCGCCTAGCTCTCCCTATAGTTCTCCCAGCAGCCCGAGCGGCCACCTCGGATTGTACAAATCCACCGACGGCGGTGACTCGTGGACTCAGTTGCAGAATGCTCCAAATTCGTGTCAGGGCCAGTGCTGGTGGGATATGCCTCTGGCGGTTGATCCGACGAATCCAGACGTCGTGTACGTTGGTGGAAGTGCCAATTACGATTACCTGTTTGGGACAAAGCCAGAGTGTGCGACGTTCTATCCATTGCCGGCCGAGTGCGGCGCTACCCTCATGAAAACCACCGACGGTGGTCAGACCTGGGCGGATATCGGCGAGAACGGGAGCGCCGGACCCCTACACCCCGACGACCATGTGATCGTAATATCATCCAATGATCCCAATGTCGTGTATACCGGCAACGACGGAGGGATCTTCCATAGCGCCGACACCGGCAAGAGCTGGGACTCACTGAATCGGGGGCTGGGGACACTACAGATGCAATCTCTGTCGGTGGCTGCAGATGGGGCGCTCTACGCCGGAACGCAGGACAATGGCACGTTCAAATACACCGGGAGCACGACCTGGCAGCACATCGCGGACGGGGATGGCGGACCCACCGCCAGCGACCCCAAGAACCTGAACATCTCGTACACGAGTCGGGCCGACGCGACGCTCTTCCGCAATGACAACGCCAGTAAGGGCGACCCGAAAGACGAGGTCTGGATCGGACCCTTCTATGGTGATAACTTCGTCAAGGGGCTGGGCCAGTTCTACGAGCCATATGCCGTGGCGCCGAGCAGGCCGCAAACCATCTTCTACGGGACGTACCGCATCTGGCGCTCAAACACACGTGGAGGTGTGGACGGCAACCATGACGGGATAGCGTGGGACGATCCGAGCGACAAGAATGACTGGGTGCCGATCAGCTTTGACCTGCACTGCAACTCGCAGCCCGCCGACCCGACCGCGACGTGTCCGAGCGTGGATCGTCATGACAAGGGCATCGCTGCGATAGCCGTTTCGCCCGTGAACCCAAACGTGGTAGCAGCAGCTGTGACCAACGGCCGCATCTGGATCACTACCAACGCCTTGGCGCCGGTGCAGACCAACACTTCGTGCCTGCCGTACACCAATCTCCTCGGCGTTGCGCTGTGCGACTACGTGAGCGGTCCCACCTGGCATCACATCGATACGGGCCTGCCGGGTCGCTACCCAACTGCCATCAAATTTGCTCCAGGCTCATCGACCAAGCTGTACGTCACGTACTCAGGCTTTAACGGGAGCACGCGTCGACATCCCGGACACGTCTTCATGTCGGACAATCAGGGTCGCAGCTGGAAGAGGATCGATGGCTCTGGTAAGCAAACCACCCTACCCGACTTACCGATCAACGATATCGTCATCAATTCAGGCAATGGACACCTGTACGTGGGGGCCGATTACGGCGTCTTTGTCAGCTCGGACAGCGGACGCACCTGGCGGCGCATCGATCAATCCATGCCTCAGGCGCAGGTCTACCAGATGGGCTATTACGCCACGAACAACTCGTTGATCGTGGCGACACATGGACGGGGCGTCTGGAAAGCGAGTGCCCCGTGAAGCGGCCAGTGATCCCGGGGGTGCCACACCCGGAGGGGCACCCAAGCGGGCTCCGCCCGCGGGGTACCCGACCTGCTTGGATGACTCGGAAATTCACCCGTCACGGCGAAGAGAGAGGCTCGATGATACGGTGGCACCTACAAATTCTGCTTGCGTTTCTCATGACGGTTGCAGGCCTTTTACTGCCTGCTACGGCGCTGGCCCGATCACATGCCGGCGCTGCGGGCAACGCTCAGTCGTTTCAGGTACCCTGGTCGAGCTGGCCGTCCGACTCCACCAACCAGACCGGCCAGACATTGAGCCCGAGTGACGCGGATAATTCGAATAAGAATCCCTTTGCCGACGACCATGTGCAGCTCTACAAGACTCACGGCATGCAGGGAGGCTACCTGCAAGAGGCGCATGTAGTGCTCAATCCCAGTAGTAGCGAATTCACCGACCAGTTCAGTATCTCGTGGCTGGGCTCGTACTACGCGAGTGAGGCAGACGCTGCGAGCACGGTCGCCGACGCAGTCCGCAACATGGCTACACAGGGCTTCAGCGGTCAGTCCTGCTTCCTGGATGACCAGCCAAACTGCCACCTGTTCATCTCCCTCAACCTCGTCTATGCCGTCTGGGCCACTCAGAATGGTGTGGCGGAGCTGCAATTTACCTTCGATCCCACCAGCAGCGAGAGCACCCTGGCTCACGGCCAGAGCAGGATGGGGCATGATTTTCAGAAGCTACTCACCGGGGCTGATGCCACGCTGCTTGCTGCTGTTGGCTCCAGCACCACGCCTGCGGTGTCGCCTCCGTCCACCCCGACTCCTGTACCCACGATCGGCATTGCCGATATCACCATCTTCCACGATGTGAATGGACGACTGCTCTCAACCAAGACGCTCCATAACAAAGACTTGGCGGTCTTCCTCGTCACGCTTCGTGCGTCGAACTTCGGCGCACTTTCCGCCTCAGGCGACATCAAGATCTACCTCCCGAAGGGAACCATGCAGCTCATCCAGCCGCTCGTCCCGACCGACACCAATCCCGCAACGTCAAAGGTTATTTTCGACGGCACGGTCGATCTGCAGGGTCAGCTGTCCAGTGGCCAATGGGTTTCCGCATCCTTCGGGACCTTTGACGGCGAATCGTACTTCGGACCGCTCACCGGCATGATCACTCTCAATCTCAACACTGCCAGTGATACCCGCACGTTCACGTTCACGCTGAAGCAAGCTTCCCTGCATTGCAAAAAGGGTTACAAGCTGCAGCTGGAAACATGCGTGAAGAAGGGCAAATGACCTGCACGAGCGGTACCCCCTCGCCCGGACCCCTCACCCGGCGACCGAACAGAAAATTGACGATGTAAACATCGTGACCTAGAATGTGAAGAATTTGGCGTGGGTTGTAGCCTATTAGGGGACTCCGCATCCGTCCTCGTCAGGCGGAACGGCGACCACGCCTGTGCTCTCGCGCCGGGTGACGCCCGGATGCAATCGGACGGTCTTTCTATTGCGAGGAGGAACGACTATGGAGCTATCGGGTAAGCGCGTTGCGCTCCTGGCCGAAGATATCTATGAGGACCTCGAGCTCCTATATCCCCTGTATCGCCTGCGCGAAGCAGGGGCGGATGTAACCGTGGTCGCGCCGGAGGTCAAGTCCTATCACAGCAAGCACGGCTACCCCGTTCAGGCCGACAAGGGCTCAACCGATGCTCGGGCGGCGGACTATGATGCCGTCATCATTCCCGGTGGTTTTGCGCCGGACAAGATGCGGCGCGATCCGCACCTCGTGCGATTGGTGCGCGAGGCCGCACACGAGGGCAAGGTCGTTGCCGCCATCTGTCACGCTGGATGGATGCTGGCGGAAGCAGACATCTGCCGCGGACGGACGCTCACCAGCGTGGGCGCCATCAAGACGGACCTGATCAACGCGGGAGCGCACTGGGTTGACCGGGAGGTTGTACGGGACGGTAACCTCATCACCTCGCGAACACCTCCCGATCTACCTGCATACTGTCGCACCATCATCGAGGCGCTGCAGCAGTCGGCCGACGATACCCGGAGGGTACCCGGGCAAAGCAAACGTGCAACGGCCACGGTAAGCAGCTAACAGAAGGGAAGAAACACGCCATGGTACAGGGGGCCGAGACCCAGAAGGCATCCGAGTCAGCGGTTGGCCGCTTCCAGCCTTCCACCACATCCAATCAGCCGGTGGAATTCCACGAGTCCAAAGAAGAACTCCAGGAAATGCTCCACACCATGATTCTCATCCGGCAGTTTGAGGACAAAGTGTATGAGATGTACACGCGCGGTCGCATCGGCGGCTATTGCCACATGAATCACGGCGAGGAAGCCACCATAGTAGGCAGCATCCATCCGTTGCGACCACAGGACTGGGTGGTGAGCTATTATCGCGAGCATGGTCACATCATCGCGCGAGGAAGCGAACCACGGCGGGTGATGGCCGAGCTGTTCGGTCGACAAGACGGCGTGTCTCGGGGCCGCGGTGGATCGATGCACCTCTTCGACGCCAAGCGGCACTTCATGGGCGGCTATGGCATCGTGGCCGGTAACTTCCCATTGGCGCTGGGCACCGGCTTCTCGTCGAAGTACCGCAAGGCCGATGAGATCACACTCTGTCTCACCGGCGAGGGTGCTACGGCCAACGGCGCTTTTCATGAGTCAATGAATATGATCGGTCTCTGGCACCTTCCGGTCATCACTCTTATCGTCAACAATCTCTACGGCATGGGTACCACCGTCGAGCGTTCGCAAGCTAATCCCGAGCTCTCCAAGCGAGGCGAGATGTACGCCATGCACGGCATCAAGATCGACGGTATGGATGTGATGCAGGTCAAGCGCGCCATGGAAGACTGCATGAGGCGGGCGAGCGAAGGTGAGCCATCCCTGGTCGACGCGATCACCTATCGGTACCGTGGACACTCGGTCGCCGATCCGGCTCGGTACCGAACGCAGGAGGAAGTCCAGAGCTGGCGAGATCAGGACCCGATTGAGCGCTTCTACCGCCAGCTGCTCGAGGCCGGTATGATCACCGAAGAGGATCGGAAGAGCATCGACGCACGTGTCGAGGCCGAGGTGCAGGAGGCGGTCGAATTTGCCGAGAACAGTCCGCAACCGGATCCGGCAGGCTTGCTCGACTTTCTGTACGTCGATCCGCCACCAAACGTCTAGAGCTATGAGGATTGAGCCATGAGCCGTGAGCCAATGAGCTGTGAGCAGTTAAGCTCAAGGCTCAGAGCTCAGAGCTCATAGCTCCATAAGGAGAGGGCCTATGGCTGTCATAACGTACCGGCAGGCGCTCAATGATGCCCTGCGCGAGGAGATGAGTCGCGACCCGGATGTATTCTGCCTTGGCGAGGAGATCGGCATCTTCGGAGGCTCCTATAAGGTCACCGAAGGCCTGCTGAAAGAGTTTGGTCCTGAGCGCATCGTCGATACACCCATCGCGGAGCTCGGGATCATTGGTCTCGCCACGGGCGCGGCCATGACCGGCTTGAGACCGGTGGCCGAAATCATGACCATCAACTTCATCATCGTAGGCATGGATCAGCTGGTGAACAACGCCGCCAAGATTCCCTATATGTTCGGCGGTGAGACGCGCGTGCCGCTCGTCGTCAGGACGCCGAGCGGTGCAAGCCATCAGCTCACCGCCCAGCATTCTCAGGTGCTGGAAGTGTGGTTTGCCTATGTGCCCGGAATGTACGTCGTCGCACCATCCAACCCGGCCGATGCGAAGGGACTGCTCAAGACGTGTATCCGAGATGACAATCCGATCCTCTTCGTGGAGAATGTGCTGCTGTACAACGAAAAAGGTGAAGTGCCGGAAGGGAATGACCACCTGGTCCCGCTTGGTAAGGCCGATGTCAAGCGCGAGGGTGACGACCTCACGATCGTTGCGTATTCGCGCATGGTACCTTTCGTCCTGCAGGCAGCGGACAAGCTCGCCGAGGAGGGCGTCAACGCCGAAGTTATCGACCTGCGCAGCCTCCGGCCGCTCGACATAGATACGATCATTGAGTCGGTCAAGAAGACGAACCACGCGCTTATCGTTCATGAGGGATGGAAGAAGTATGGTGCGGGCGCGGAGATCACGGCACAGATTCAGGAGTATGCTTTTGATTACCTGGATCATCCGGTGCAGCGTGTGACCGGCGTCGAAGTTCCGTTACCATACGCCAATTCGTTGGAGAAAGAGGCGTTGCCGCGTCAGCAAGATGTCATCGATGCGGCAAGCGCTATCGTCGGCAAGCGTTAGGGAGTAGAGAGAACATGGCAGAAGAAGTTGTCATGCCGCGCCTGAGCGACACCATGGACACCGGCACAATCGCGAAGTGGCTCAAACAGGAGGGCGAGTCCGTCAAGAAGGGCGACATCATCGCCGAAATCGAGACAGACAAGGCAAATATGGAGCTGGAGTCGTACTCGAGCGGCATCCTGGCTCAAATCTCCGTACGTGAGGGGCAGAGTGCCGCGGTGGGCGAGCCTATCGCCATGATTGCTTCCAGCGAAGAGGAGGCGCAATCGCTCAAGTCTGCCGCCCCATCACCAGACGGCAAGGGGGCAGCACCGGCCTCCGCAGAGACCGAAGCAAAGGCCGAACCAGCTCCGGCCGCCCAGGCAGCGCCTGCCGCCCCGCAGCCCAGCCCGGCCGAGCCGGGTGGACGCGTCAAGGCGTCGCCCTTGGCCAGACGCATGGCAGAGGAGCAAGGTATCAATTTGGTCGAGGTGTCCGGCACCGGTCCCGGTGGGCGCATCACCAAGGAAGATATTCAGGCATTCTTGCAGCAGGCGCCTGCGGCCGCCCCCGCTGCCCGGCCTGCCGAGGCTCCAGCTGCCCAGCCGGCAGCGGCCGGCGGACCTAGCGCCGGCGACGCCGGTGGACTGCGCGGGGCGCAGCCGGTGGAGATGACCCGGATGCAGCAGACCATCGCGCGACGCATGGCCGAGAGCAAGTTCAGTGCTCCGGAATTCGTCCTCACCACCGAGGTCGACATGACAGAAGCACGCGCTTTGCTGAGGAGCTTGCGAGAAGTCGAGGGCGCTCCCAAGATTGGGCCCAACGATTTTCTAATTAAGGCGGTCGCCGGCGCGCTGACGCAGCATCCGGAAATGAATGCCGGCTGGGAGGGTAGTGTCGTCCAGTACGGACGTGTCAACATCGGAAACGCGGTTGCGATTCCGGGCGGATTGGTCGTTCCGGTTATCCCGGACGCCGACAAGAAATCGCTGAGTCAGATTTCTCGAGAGTCGAAGTCGCTGATCGAAAAGGCGCGGAACAATAAGCTGGCGCCGAGCGAGTACGAGGGCGGCACCTTCACCATCTCGAACCTGGGCATGTACGGAATCTCCCAGTTCACGCCCATCATCAATACGCCGGAGGCGTGCATCATGGGGGTGGGATCCATCATTCCCAAACCGGTCGTGGTCGACGGGGAGGTGTTGGTGCGCGAGCGCATGACCATCACGATATCGGCTGACCACCGGGTGGTCAACGGCTCGCAAGGCGCAGAGTTCCTGCAAACCTTGCAGCGCATGCTAGAAAACCCCATGCTCACGGTGGTGTAGCCGTCAGCTGTCAGTCGTCAGCTATCAGCTTGGGTGCTGGTGGCTGATAGCTGATGGCTAAGAGCTGATAGCTGGTTAAGGAGAGCTAGGTTGGCAGAGCAGCATTTCAATGTCGTCTTTCTGGGCGGCGGCTCGGGTGGCTATGTTGGGGCGATTCGAGCTGCCCAGTTGGGCATGAATGTAGCGGTCATCGAGCGTGACAAATTGGGAGGTACCTGCCTCCACCGCGGTTGCATTCCCAGCAAGGCCTATCTGGAGAGCGCACATATCTTTACCGAATTCGAGCACCGGGATGCCTTTGGGCTGACGGCCGACAACGTGGGCTTCGATTTTGCCGGGATCCGGAAATATATGCAGAAAACGGTGAACGACAACTGGAACGGGGTCAAGTTCTTGATGAAGAAGAACAAGATCACGGTGATCGAGGGGGACGGCACGATCACGGGTCCGGGCAAGCTGGAAGTGGCCGGTGCGAACGGCGGACAACACGTGACGACCGACAATCTCGTGATCGCCACCGGTACGCGGCCACGTACGCTCGGAATCGAGGTGGATGGAAAGCGGATCTTCACCAGCGACAATGTGTGGGATGCGCCGGAGCTTCCCCGTTCCGTCATCATCCTGGGAGGCGGCGTCATCGGCTGTGAGTTCGCCACCTTCTACAGTGCCTTCGGCGTGGAGTGCACCATTATCGAAATGCTCCCGAATCTGATCCCCATGATGGATGAGGAAGCCGGCAAGGAGCTGGAAAAGTCCTACAAGAGGCGTGGCATCAAGATCCTGACAAATGCGAAGGCCCTCACCGACTCGGTGCGATCATCCGACAAAGGTGTCGAGGTCGATATCGAGATCGATGGCAAGCGTGAGACGTGCCGCGCCGACCACATGCTGCTCTCGATTGCCCGTGAGGCGGTAACTGATGGACTGGGTCTCGACAAGGTGGGCGTCGAGACGGAGCGCGGCTTCATCAAGGTTGGAAAGAACGGCCGGACCAATGTGGCCAACATCTATGGTGCAGGTGACGTTATCGGTGGCTATGGGTTAGCACACAAGGCGTACGCCGACGGAATTCTCGCGGCTGAGAGTATGGCCGGCAAGAATGTCCTCAACTCGATCGACCCGAGCCGCATACCACAGCCGGTGTTCTCGTCTCCACAAATTGCGGCGATCGGTATTACCGAGAAGCAGGCACGAGAAAGCGGAGTCGAGCTCGAGATCGGCAAGTTCCCGTTCACCGCCAACGCCAAGGCCAAAATCCTGAACGATGCGACCGGCTTCGTCAAGGTCATCGCCGACAAGAAGTCGGGTGAAGTGCTTGGCGTACATATGGTCGGCCCCAACGTGACCGAGCTGATCTCCGAGGCTGCGCTTGGCCGGTTCCTCGAATCAACGCCCTGGGAGATCGCCTACAATATTCATCCCCATCCCACCCTGTCGGAGGCGCTGGGTGAAGCGGCGCACGCCGCCGAGGGAGCTGCGCTGCACATATAGAATTCTCTTGCGAAGGAGATGAAGGAACAATGAGCGTCAACAAACCCCATGCTACCGGTCGAGTGAGAGCCGGAGACACGACTCAGCGGGTTGGTATCGAGGCCATTGAGGCGCGCGGTGTCAACGCGAAGGAGCTCGTCGAAAAGCTCATCGACGCTGCCGGCGCTGAATTCACAACGTATTACTACTACACTATCCTCCGTATGAACCTCGCCGGCCATGAGGACTACAAGGAAATCTGCGAAGATGCGCGGCTTGAAGATCGTGCCCACTTCGAGCTGATTACGCCGCGGATCTACGAGCTGGGTGGCCAGTTGCCGTTTGATATCCGGACCTTTGCGGATCGCGCGGGGTGCCCTGATGCCTACCTCCCAGGGTATTCGGGAGCAAGGCGAGGGGGCGATGAGCAGGCCGCCGAGATGCCGACCGAGGGCGTGAAGGCCGCCGATATCCTGCAAGTGCTGCTGGAGGCGGAGCGCTGCGCGATTCGGACGTGGAGCGAAGTCTGCGATCTCACTTTTGGCAAGGACCCGCGGACTTATGACATGGCAGCTCGCATCCTCAACGAAGAAATAGAGCACGAGGCCTGGTTCATCGAGCTTCTCAGCTACGAACGCGACGGGATTTCGAGGCCGTCCGGACACTTCCGGCGTGGTGACCCGGGTGAGGCGCCATACAGCAAAAACAGGTCCTTCTACAATCCGTGAGAATGGAGCCGGGATAGCCGGCGAGGCCGAGCGTGCTCCGCAGGCGGCTGAATCAGGTGAACCCGTCTATCGCGTAAAGTTCATTCTGCCTGGCGGGCGCAGTGCCAACATCCTCGTTCCGAAGAGCTGTTATATTCTCGACGCTGCGCTCGAGGCCGGGGTCGAGCTTCCCAGCCTCTGCCAACAGGGGTGGTGCTGTACCTGTTCAGTGCGGCTGCTGGAAGGTGAGGTAGATCAGTCAGATTCGCGCCGTTTTTATCGCGCAGATCGACGTGCCGGCTTCGCACTGATCTGCACGGGAAAGCCGCGTTCGGATCTCAAAGTAAAGTCGCATGCCCTCGAAGACATGCGCGCCCATCGCATCGCCTCGGGGCTCCCGGTGCCGCGTGGCACCACGCTTCCACGCGTAGATACGAAGTGACCTTGATGGAATTGACCAGGGACACGATTCACCCGGAAAGAACCTCCGCGAAGCAGTTGCAGCAGCGGCGGAGGCGGCGGAGCACGGAATGCAAGCCACGATCCCACTCGTGGCCCGAAGGGGCCGAGCGAGCCACCTGGGCGAGCGTAGCGCCGGCCACCAGGATCCGGGCGCAACCTCCAGCTATCTGCTCTTCAAGAATCTGCTAGAAGCTATGAGCTAATGTCTAACGGGTAATGCTAACGGCTAATAGCTCACGGCTCACAGCTACCGAGAGGAGACTTAAATGGCTCGCCAATACATTCTGGCGCTTGACCAGGGTACGACGAGCTCGCGGGCGATCATCTTCAACCACGACGGCCGGGTTGTGAAATCACTCAATCAGGAGTTCTCGCAGCGCTACCCTCGGCCCGGCTGGGTAGAGCACGATCCCGAGGACATCTGGAGCTCGCAGCTTACTGTTGCCAAGAAGGTCCTGAGTGATCAGAACCTCTCAGCCGGCGATATTGCCGCCATCGGGATCACCAATCAGCGCGAGACGACGCTGGTATGGGACAAGAGCACAGGTGAACCCGTGCACAATGCCATCGTGTGGCAAGATCGGCGCACCGCCGAGTACTGCGATCAGCTGAAGCGGGATGGCTGGGACGACCGCGTGCGCCAGAAGACCGGCCTCGTCATCGATGCGTACTTCTCAGGAACCAAGGTCCACTGGATCTTGAATAACGTGGAAGGGACAAGGCAGAAGGCCGAGCGGGGACAACTCCTCGTTGGAAACGTCGATACCTTTCTGATGTGGCGTCTCACGGGTGGCAAGGTTCACATCACCGACTACAGCAATGCCTCCCGCACCATGCTGTTCAACATTCGAAATTGTGAGTGGGACGATGACCTGCTCAAGGAGATGGGCATTCCCCGGTCCATGTTGCCCGAAGCCAGGCCATCTTCCGAAGTTTACGGGGAGACGGAGCCTGAGATTTTTGGGGGCGCTGTCAGAATCGCGGGCGACGCGGGAGACCAGCAGGCCGCGACCTTTGGCCAGGCATGCTACCGCGAGGGAATGGTCAAGAATACATATGGCACCGGCAATTTCATGGTCATGAATACCGGAGAGCAGGCGCGTGAGTCGAAGTCTGGACTTCTCACCACTATCGCCTGGGGTATCGACGATAAGGTCGTCTATGCCCTGGAGGGGAGTGTCTTCATCACCGGTGCGGCCGTGCAGTGGCTGCGCGATGAACTGAAGATCATTGCAAGCGCCGGCGAGACGGAGCAGCTCGCGTATTCCGTAGCCGACAGCGGTGGGGTGTACCTCGTACCCGCGTTTGTCGGCCTAGGAGCCCCGTATTGGGACTCATACGCCCGTGGAACTCTGGTTGGACTGACGCGCGGGTCGGGCCGAGCGCAGATCGCACGTGCCACTCTCGAATCCGTAGCCTTCCAGTCGCGTGACGTACTGGAAGTGATGCGGGGTGATTCTGGCCTGGAGATCGCGGATATTCGGGTCGACGGTGGCATGGTGGCCAACAATTTCCTGATGCAGTTTCAAGCCGACATTACCGATACCAAGGTCGAGAGGCCCGTGGTGGCGGAGACGACCGCTCTGGGCGCAGCGTATCTCGCCGGTCTGGCCGTGGGATACTGGCAGAACCAGGGAGAGATCGAGCAGAAGTGGGCTATGGATAAAGCATTTGAGCCCCAGATGGACCGGAGCGAGCGAGAAAAGCTCTATAAGGGCTGGAAGCGAGCCGTCGAGCGCGCTCGGGCATGGATTGAACCCGAGGGCTAAATACCACCGTAGAATGAGGCACCATGTACCAGACTGAAGTGGTGGTCATTGGGGGCGGCGCCACGGGAGCCGGCGTATTGCGGGATGCCGCCATGCGTGGGTTCAAGACGCTGCTGGTCGAACGAGGGGATTTTGGCACGGGCACCAGCGGCCGGTATCACGGCTTGCTTCACAGCGGCGCCCGGTATGCGGTTCGGGATCCGGTCTCGGCGCGTGAGTGCATCGACGAGAACCGGATACTTCGCCGAATTGCCTCTGCCGCCATCGAGGATACGGGTGGTCTGTTTGTCACCACCCCGGATGACGATCCCAGCTACGCCGACAAATTCGTCGTTGCGTGCCGACAGGCCGGCATTCCGGTCGAGGAAATCTCGGTGGCCGAGGCGCTGCGGCGGGAGCCGCTGCTCAACCCAGCGATCATGAGAGTGTTTGTCGTACCCGATGGTTCCTGCGAACCCTGGGCGCTGATCGACGCCAACGTCCGCTCGGCACGCGAGTTTGGCGGGGAAGCGTGGAACTACCACCGCGTCCACGGATTCGAGCGCAGCAATGGGCGGTTGGATGCCGTGCACGTGCTTGACACACGAACGGGCGAGGAGAAGACGATCAGCTGTGACTTTGTGATCAACGCTGCCGGTGCCTGGGCGGGTCAGATTGCAGCCATGGCGGGCCCTCCCGTCCACATGACGGCCGGCAAGGGCTCCATGATCGTCATGAATCACCGCCTGGTCAACACGGTCCTGAATCGCTGTCACATGCCCAGCGACGGGGACATCCTGGTGCCGGTGGGGACCGTCTGCATAATCGGCACGACTTCAATCAACGTGCCGGATCCGGACGATTACGAGATTGAGCCGGCCGAAATCGACGGGATGTTGGCGGAAGGGGAGAAGCTGATCCCCGGCTTTTCCCGCACACGCTCCCTGCGTGCCTATGCGGGAGTGCGGCCGCTCTACAGTGAGCACGATGTGTCCTCCTCACAGGGACGTGAGGTTACTCGGGCCTACGCAGTCTTACAGCACAGTAGCCGGGATGGAGTGGAGAACTTTGTCTCGGTCGTCGGCGGAAAGCTCACCACCTACCGCCTGATGGCTCAGGCCGGCGTCGACGCCATGTGCGACGACCTCGGTGTGACGCGACCATGCCGTACGGCCGACGAACCACTTCCTGGATCGGAGAACGGCAGGTATGACTCGATCCAGCGGCGTCTGGCCACCATTGAAACGCGCGGTGGCGCGGAGAACGCCTTGGTTTGCGAGTGCGAGTTCGTCCAGCGCACGCAGGTAGAGCACGTCGCGCTCGAGAAGAACACACACGATCTCAACGATATCCGCCGAGAGCTCCGCCTGGGCATGGGTCCCTGTCAGGGCGGTTTCTGCACCTACCGAGTCGGCGGGATCTTGCATGAACTCCGCCACCTGTCACCCGAGGTCACCAATGAGGCATTACTGCGCTTTTTGAACGAGCGCTGGAAAGGAATCAAACCCGTTCTGTGGGGCGATGATCTTCGCCAGGTGCAGCTGGACGAGGAAATCTATGTCAATCTACTCGGTGTCGATCGTCTGGAACGGGTCCGGACTCGCGCGCAAGAGCCGGTATGAGGGATCACATTCGACACTGCGATACGATCGTGATCGGATCCGGCTTGGCCGGCCTCCTGGCGGCTGCGGCTCTGGCCGAGAGGGGAGCGCGAGTGTCTCTGATTGCAAAGGGTGGCGGCTATTTGCACTTTACATCGGGCTGCGTGGACATTCTCGGGGCGGACACGGCCGGCAATGCGCTCGACGACCCACTTTCGGCTCTGAGCGCTCTCATCGCCGGCAATCCATCGCATCCCTATGCCCTGGCCCGAGAGGATGCGCTGGAGCAGAGTATTGAGCTGTTTCGCCGTGTCATGTCGAGCTCGGACTATCTCTTTGCGGGGACATTGAGCCGGAACGTATTGATGCCTACGGCCCTCGGCTCGACCCGCGTCACGTGCCTGGTCCCGGAGAGTATGGCCGCCGGAGACGTGCGTGATGATAGCCCGATGTTGATTGTCGGCTTCCGGAGCTTCCGCGACTTCTATCCGCCGTATCTGGCCGCAAACCTGAGGCGGCTGGTTCCGTTTTCGGTGCATGACCTCTATCTAGATCTTCCTGCTCTGGACGGCCGGCGCCACCTCCTGTCCATGGACGTGGCTCGATGCTTCGACGATCCCCACTTTCGAGGAGAAGTGATCAAGCGGGTCAAAGCAAACCTCCACGGTGCCGGCAGAGTCGGCTTTCCGGCGGTGCTGGGCCTGGATCGGCCTCGAGAGGCTGCGGCGCATCTCCAGGAGAGGCTGGGGCTGCCGGTGTTTGAGATACCAACCTTGCCGCCGTCTGTCGCCGGCATCCGAGTGGATAATGCCTTTCGCCGCTGGCTGATGCAACGAGGCGTCCGCATTGAGATCGGATTCTGGATCGAGGGACGCATTGACGGAAGCCGTGCCATCGAGATTGTGGTGGATTCGGCCGGTCACAAGACGCGGTATTCTGCTGACGCATATGTACTGGCAACCGGTGGAACAGGCGGAGGCGGTATCAAGGCTTATCCCAATGGAAGATTGCAGGAGACGGTGTTCGACCTCCCCGTGCAGGGGCCGGCCGACCGGACAGCCTGGTACCGCGGCGAGTTCCTGGGGCGAGAGCCCCAGCCTATCAGCCTTGTTGGGGTACGCACCAACGGACAACTACAAGCCCTGGGCGCGGACTCTCGCCCCATAGACAATGTCTTGGTCGCCGGCGCTACACTCCCGTCCTGGGATCCCACCCGCGAGAAGTCCGGCGAAGGGGTGGCGCTGGCCACGGGCTGGAAGGCCGCAATGGGGGCCGTGGCTCTGTCAAGCAAATTGAATAGCGTTGGTGTAGGAAAGTAATGGTCTTTGATCCCCTCACCCCCCGATTCCCTCTCCCCTTGAGGGAGAGGGGGAGACGAGCATTTGAATCCCACGAAATCACGCTCAGCGCGGATGCATGTATCAAGTGCAACGTGTGCCAGTCATATTGCCCGGTGTCGAACGTCACCGACTTATTTCCCGGTCCCAAGTATGTCGGTCCCCAGGCGCAGCGCCTGCGCACCGGACCATCGGTCGACTACACCGTGGACTACTGCTCCGGATGTACGGTCTGTACCCGCGTCTGCCCGTCGGGTGTCAAGATCATGGAGCTGAACTCGAAGGCTAGAGCCGCAATGGTCGAGGCACGCGGCGGTCTTTCCCTGCGCGACCGGCTCATTGCTCGGCCCGAGCTCCTGGGGCAGCTCTCGCGTCCGTTCGCGCCACTCGTGAACCTCATGTTGGGGCAACGTCTCGTCCGGCTGGGCATGCAGGCGCTCTTGAGGATCGATGCAAGAGCTCCCATGCCGCCCTTCTCCAACCAGAGCTTTCGAGCCTTGCACCGACGCGCTACCCGTCTACGCAGGAGCAGGCTACAAGGGGATCACACCGCTCAAGCCGAACGCCAAGTGGCGTACTTCTACGCCTGCTCCACCGACTACTACGAGCCGCAGTTGGGAATGAAGGTAGTTGATGTGATGGAGCGGAATGGATACGAAACGGTGCTCCCACGGCAGAACTGTTGTGGCCTGCCCCTCATCTCCAACGGCGATTACAGATCGGCCCGGAAGTACGCAGAGCGCAATATCCGGAAGCTGCTTCCCGCTGCTCGGGCCGGCTTACCCATCATCGCAACCTCCACCAGCTGCAGTCTCACCCTGAAACAGTATTATCGCGAGCTGCTCGACATTCGAACCGAGGAAGCGGAGCTGGTGGCGCGCAACGTCTATGACGTCTGTGAGTTCTTACGCCTGCTCCACGACCGCGGTGAGCTGAACACCGACTTCGGAGAGGTGGACCAGACCGTGCCATATCACGCTCCCTGTCAGCTGAAGTCGCACGGCATCGGCAAGCCGGCGCTGGATCTGATGGAGCTGATTCCCGGTCTGCGTCCCTTGGAGATGGACGCGGAGTGCTGCGGAACGGCCGGTACCTACGGTTATAAGCAAGAGAAGTATGATATCGCTATGAAGGTCGGCTCGAGTCTCTTCACTCAGATCGAGCAGACCGGATCGGCTATTTCTGCCTGTGACAGCGAAACCTGTCGCTGGCAGATCGAGCATGGCGCGCGCGTGCGTTCCTACCACCCCATAGAGATCTTGCTCATGGGGTACGAGGCAAGGGCGTGATCGGAATTGTTGTGGTGACGCACAGCGCCCAGCTCGCCGACGGTATAAAGGAATTGGCAGAGCAGATGTCGAACGGATCGGTCAAGATCGCAGCTGCTGGAGGCGGCCCCGGGGGGAGTTTGGGAACAAATGCGGAGAAAATTCGTGCGGCGATCGAAGCGGTGTACAGCCCCGATGGGGTACTGGTCCTGATGGACCTTGGAAGCGCGGTGATGAGCTCCGAGGTTGCTCTGGAGACACTTGATCCGGAGCAGGCGAAGCGCGTATTGCTAAGCAATGCACCCCTGGTGGAGGGTGCGGTCGTGGCGGCCGTGGAAGGTTCGACCGGGAAATCCCTGGAAGAAGTTGAGGTGTCTGCGGTCGCAGCATCACAGATGCGAAAGGTAGAGCACTAGATGGCACAGATGGCACAAGCCGAGTTGGATGTAAAGAATGCGCACGGACTGCACGCTCGTCCGGCCGCAGTCTTCGTGCAGACCGCGAGTCAATTCAAGTCGTCGATTATCCTTCGCAACTTGAGTCGTGCAAGCAAAGAGGTCAATGCCAAAAGCATCATGGACGTGCTTACTGCGGGGGTCGACCAGGGGGCACGAATCGAGCTGGTGGCGGAGGGAGAAGACGCCGAGGATGCGGTGGCCACGCTCACCGACCTGGTCCGCGGTGGCTTGGAGGACTCCTAGCATTCGCTCCCTGATCTGTTCTTGCCTGCTGGTTCTCATCGTCGCCGGTTGTGGCGGCAGCAAAGCCTCTGCGCCCCCTACTCCAACGCCGAAGCATCTCCCGCGGTTTGACGCGGCGTCGTGCCCCTTTACGGTTGGGAAGGGCTTGAACGAAGGTACTGATGTACGTTGTGGCTACCTTGTAGTGCCGGAGGACCGCAGCAAGCCGAATGGTCCTGCCATCCGTCTAGCGGTCGCCGTCTTCAAGAGCCCTGACGCCAACCCGGCGCCTGATCCGCTCATCTTTTTGCAAGGTGGACCTGGTGGCCCCATCGTGCATGATCTCGGGACGGTGATCAATGCTTCCAACAACGCTGTCCTGGTAGGGAAACACGATCTCATTCTGATAGATCAACGCGGGACCGGCTACTCACGGCCGGCACTTGACTGCAAAGAAGCCACCCAGCTCAGCCTCAAAACGCTCAAGCAGAACCTGACTCCGGATCAACAGGTATCACTCCTCAGCGGGGCGGTGCGCCGCTGCCGCGATCGTCTGGTACGTGCAGGCATCAATCTTGACGCTTACACCACGCGCGCTGATGCTGCCGACATCGCCGACCTGAGGCGGGCGCTCGGATACCGATCGGTCGATGTGTATGGGGTCTCCTATGGTACCTGGACGGCGCTCACCATGATGCGATATTTTCCGGCAGGCATTCGGAGTGTGGTACTCGACTCGGTGGTTCCCCCGCGAGGGAACCTCATTGTCGACCCCTCACGCACCGAGGCGCGGCTGTTTGACCTCATCTTCCGCGATTGCGCCCAGTCCTCTACCTGCCGGACGCGGTATCCGCGCCTGGAGAACGTCTTCTATAGTCTGATCGATCAGCTCAATGCCAGGCCGGTCATTGTCCCGACCATAGACGCCGTCTCGGGAAAGCGATATCAGGTATTGATCAATGGGTTCGGACTTTCCGATCTGCTCTTCAGCACGCCGTACATCACTTCCTATATCCCGTCAATCCCGAGAATGATTTACGACGCAAAGAACGGAAGCTACGGGCTGATATCGAAGGTGTACGGCGACGTGGGATTCAACTTCGAGTCGTTTGATCTTGGGACATATCTCTCCGTGGCATGCAGTGACGAGGCTCCCTTTACCAACCGACAGGAGATCACGGCGGCAGTTCAGACGCTGCCTCCACTTTTGCGGTCTTATGCCCTCATCAGCCGTCTGGGTGATCTCCATCAATGCGGGATCTGGCACGTGAAAGGGGTTGATCCGTCCCAAAAATCCGCGGTGCGGAGCGCGATACCGACGCTCGTGCTCGAAGGACAGTACGATCCGGTGACACCGCCGCAGAACGGCCGACAGGTGGCCCGTACTCTGAACAGGAGCTTCTACTTTGAGTTTCCGGGCACGGGGCACGGTGCCTTCCTGGCAAATCCCTGCCCATTCAATATGGTGCACGCGTTCCTGGATGATCCGACCCACAAGCCGAACGCCAGTTGTATCGCCACTATGGGGCCCCCCTTTTAAAGCGGCTATCTATATAGTCCAGAAGCGCATCGGGGCGGCCGCTGAATTCCTCTCGCCGCTCTGGGTGCTGACTCAGCTCCAGGGTCAGCGTGGAGAGCGCGGCGTTGACCGGCGCCCGAATGCCGAGTCGATACGCTGCCTCGGCTACTGCTCCGTTGAGGAAGGTCACCTCGGTCCGACCGCGCGCCATGTCGGCCCGCATGGTGGGCGCGCGGCCACCGCGCGCCGCGCCGATGCGCGGTCCGAGCAGGCGCCGGGCAAGCCGGCGTGGAAGCTTCATGACCAGTCGCATCAGCGGAACAGGATAGCCGGGGAGACGCACGGTTTGAATGTGCTGAGCATCTATTACCCTAACAGCTTCGCGGAAAGCCAGCTGCTCCACCCGGAAGAGGTCTGCGTTGTTCACCAGCGTGGTCATGTCAATGTCCAGGATGGCGGTTGTAGCCGCTCCGATCATATTGAGCAACAGCTTGGACCAACGCAGGCTACGATAATCGGCCAAGATGATGGTCGGGAGGCCGGTGTCCTGAAACGCGGCAGATATCCATCGAGGGACCGGCGCTCCGCTCATCGTGGAGAGCGCGACTCCCCCCTGTTTGCTGTAGCGAGTTATGATTCCCGGCTGCTCCATGCCTGCGCTTGCGGTGAGGGCTCCGGCCAGGACACGATCGCGGCCGAAGGCGTCGGCCAGCAGCTCCTCGCTGCCAACGCCGTTCTGCATCGCCAAAAGGAGGCCACCGTCGTCGAGCAGCGCTCGCACCTCTGGCAGCGAGCGCTCGACGTCATAAGCCCTGACAGTGAGAATGACGAGGTCGCACGGAGGCAGGTCCGCGGCCGAGCTCGTCGCCATTGGCCGCGCAACCTTACTCTCGCCGGCTTCCCGTAGCCTGAGACCCTCTGAGCGAACCGCCTCGACCACTGACTGCCGGCTTACCAACGCTATCGCGCCTGCGCTATCTCCCAGTATGAGCTTGGCGCCCAGGTAGCCACCAACCGCGCCGGCCCCAAAGATGACGATGGAGCGACCAGCGGTCATCAGCCCGCTCGCCGTCGCCTCAGTCCGGGTTCCGTTCCGCGCGTCAGACGAGTGATATTATCCCGATGCTTGGCCGCACTCAAGACGAAGAGGATAGAGGCCAGCACGACGATAACCGGAGCCTGCCCGGTAACTCCTAGGAAAATCGGTAGCAGCGCCAGGGCGATCAGCGACGCGAGCGACGAATAGCCCCATATGCCGAGTACGAGCAGCCAGGTTGCCATGGCCAGCAGCGTGGCCAGAGGGGCGAGGGCAAGCGCCACGCCGAACGTGGTTGCAACACCCTTTCCACCTCGAAAACGGAGAAAGATCGAGAAGTCATGGCCGAGCACGGCTGCCAGGGCGACGATGGCCAGTGCGGTGTGTCCCAGACCGGTCCATCTGCCCAGGAGGACCGGAAGCGCTCCCTTGAGAATGTCCAGCACAGCGACGCCGGCTCCCACTTTGAAGCCGGCGGCCCGCGCCACGTTCGCGGCGCCAATGTTGCCGCTCCCGATCTGGCGCACGTCGCGCCCGGTAGCTATCCGGGCCAGCACCACGCCGGAGGGGAATGATCCGGCAAGAAAGGCGATGCAGATAACCAACAGCGCGATCAAGACAGTTCCCCTCTTAGACCGCTACGATCCGAACGGATCGCCGATTCCCCGCAAGCAGGGTCATATCGCTTGGGTCGCTCGTGAGCAGAATGGATGGGCCGGTACGCAACGCCTCGGCCATGACAAGGGCATCCGCCGCATCCCGCATTCCTGCAGCGCCCAGCAACTCACCGGCGAGGCGAGCGAGTCTAAGGCCGATGAACGGCACCTCGACCGTACGGAGGAGCCGATGGACAGGTGCATCACGGGGACCGCCTCGTGTCGTCTGCGCTACTACTATGGGCGGAACGACGATCTCGTCTCCGCGTTCGTGCGCCATGCGAAATGCCGCTGCCACGCGCATGTCTCCGCGCGCGAACCCGAGGACTGCCCCGGCGTCGAGGACTAATCGGGCCACAGGGCGCGCATCTCGGCTTGCGCCTCGACAGATATGGGACCAAACTCTCGCTCCCATTCGTCAAGGAGCTCGCGCTGGCGGTCCGCTAGAATCTGGCGTCGCAATCCCTTGTTTACATAAGCCGACAAGCTGCTGGCTCGAGCGCGCTGGCGAGCCTCTGCTAGCAGGGCAGCGTCGAGGGAGAGCGATACTTTCTCGGCGCTCATACAACAATCCTACCAGGGTAGGAGCACCGCTGCTGGCGCAGGTCCGCACGGAAAGGGGTGTAGCTCGGCACTCCGTCGCCGATGGGCGCAGGCCGGTCCGACCCGTTCAGGGTCGGACTCGGCCGGGATGGGCAGAGCTGCTCGTTCTCGCGCTGGCGCCTGGGAGGGAGGCAGCTAGGCGTTCCCCGGCCGGACGCGTCCCTGAACGGGCCGCTGCGGCCTCCCTTGATCGGGTACGGAGACCCGAGCTACGGTAGCGGCGGAATTGCCACATTTCCCCATCCCCGCTCGCGCGTAGGCCCTATGCAAGCTCGGGATGGCCCGGATCTTGCGCGTCGGATGCAGTGGACCTGGCGGCGAGGAGGAGGTATCTCGTGAGGCGGAGACTGGCTCTCGTGGCACTTGTGGGGGTAGTAGGACTCTTTGTGCCGGCCCGATCGGTGTCTTCGGCAACCCGTGCCATAGTCATCGTAATGCCGCATAAGGGGCACATAGGGGATGCGCTGTACCTGTCGGGTGCCGGCTTCCCGCCAGAGCGGGAGCTCGAAGTCGAGTACGTGTGCGGGAGTCGGTTCGCAGGCACGGATGCTGGCCCGCGGGCGGATTCCCATGGCCAGTTTGTGGCTTACTCCAGACTGAGGATACGGAAAGCAAAGCCGGGAAACTGTTCGATACATGTGGATGCAGGCTCGGCACGGGGCGCTGCGGCGTCGGCACGGTACACCGTTCTCGCTCCGACCCAACGGCTGTCCCGCTGCGACCTGCAGATGTGTTTGCAGATCAAGGCAGCCCTCGTGCGAGTAAGCGCGGGTGTCCAGGCGAATCTCACAATCCAGGGCTGGCCCGGTGCTTTGACAGATCTGACAATCACGGATCCGGGTAGCAAAGCACAGCGTGGGCATGTTCGGCTGAATTGGGAGGGAAACGCCACCGCGCGGATGTTGGTGTCGTTTGGCCTGCATAAGGGATTGAAGGGGCGCGTGTATGCGCATGCTCGTCTGGGTTCTATCTCTGGAAGTACCAGCGCCCCATTTATTCTCATCCCCGGTGGACGATAGGTATCGTGGTTCATACAGACATTGTCTGTGGGGCGGGAGCCGCCGACGGAGCCAGCCGCCGACGGAGCGGACGGCCTACATTTTGGCCGTCCGGTTTCAGAACCGATTGCGGACGATCTGTTCGACCTCGGCCGCAGTCGCACAGCGCAGGGCGCGTTGTGCCAGATCCCGGCAGGCAGCAAGCTCGAGGTTTCTGATCCGCTCTTTCGCGGCGGGAATGCGGCTGGGTGTCATACTCAGCTCGTCGAATCCGAGGCCGACGAGCAAGGGAATGGCCAAATGATCGCCACCCATCTCGCCGCATATGCCTGCCCATCGCCCATGATCGTGCGCCCCCGCCACCGTGTGCGCGAGAAGGCTCAGGATGGCAGGGTGGAGCGGGCGGTAGAGCGCCGCCACGCGCTCATTGACACGATCGACCGCCAGGCCGTACTGGGCTAGGTCATTGGTGCCGGCGCTGAAGAAGTCGACGTGAGGCGCCAGCTGATGGGCGATCAGGGCTGCAGCCGGCACCTCGACCATGATGCCGATCTCAGCCTCGCCGCCGACCTCAGCCTGAGCCTCCGCTACCAGCGTTCGAGCCTGCTCGATCTGTTCGAGCTCCGAAACCATCGGAAACATGATGGCAAGCTTTCCATACTTCGAAGCCCTCAGCAGAGCACGGAGCTGGGAGCGCATGACCTCGGAATTGGCGAGCGTATATCGGATGCCTCGAAGCCCCAGAAACGGGTTCTCCTCTCGTGTCGCGGGTACGTAGGGCAGCGGCTTATCACCACCCACGTCCAGCGTCCGAATAACGACTGTCTCATCCGGCATCGCCTTCAGGACTGCGGCGTAGGCCTCCACCTGGTCCTCTTCGCCCGGCATTTGATCCTGCCCCGCAAAAAGGAACTCGGTCCGGAAGAGCCCAACTCCCTCTGCTCCGGCCTCCAGTGCGGCGGGTACATCGTCCGGCGAACCGATATTCGCGGCCAGCGTCAGACGGTGTCCATCCCTGGTCTGGGCCGGCTCATCTCGTAGCCGGTGAAGCCGGCGCTTCTGCTCCGCCTGCGCCGCGGCACCTCGGGCAAATGCTTCTCTCTCTGAGCCATCCGGATTCAGTGACACGGTTCCCGCCTCGCCGTCCAGGGCAATCTCCTGGCCGTTTTGCACCCGTTCGGTCAGATCCCCCAGGCCGACTACCGCGGGGATGTCGAGTGCGCGCGCCAGTATGGCGGTGTGCGAAGTCGGACTGCCGGCATCCGTGGCGAAGCCGCGCACCAATGTGCGATCGATGGATGCCGTCTGTGAGGGCGTCAGATCATGCGCCACGAGGATGCAGGGATCCCGCATGGGCGGCGCGTCGAAATCGGGATGAAGGGCTCGGATGATCCGATCCGCAACATCCTGGACATCGGCAGCCCGAGCGGCCAGATACGGATCTTCCAATGCCTCCAGCGCCGCCTTGATGTCTGCCGCCGCTTCCTGGACGGCGTGGGCCGCAGGTTGGCCGGCATCGATGCGTTCGTGAACGGCGTCGAGCATCGTTGGGTCCCGCGCCATGAGAGACTGCGCCTCCATGATGCCGGCCTCGGAGTCGTGTCCCTCCGAACGCAGCTGGAGGGCGATCTCTTCCAATTGGGCCGCGCTGATCACAACGGCCGCATCATAGGCCGTGCGCTCTTCCTGTGGAGATCCGAGAGTCTTTGGCTCGAGGGGTGCGGTCGGAAGGATGTAGGCGGGGCCGGTGGCGAAGCCGGGGGATACGCCGACTCCGCGCACGATTTCAGCCATCGCCGCCCGCGATGACCCTCGGTCGCTTCTTCACCCGGGAAACCGCTGCAGCAGGCTCTTGCCGGAAGAGTGGCCAGGCGTCGACGATGTAACGCATACCGGAGATGATAGTGAGCACCGCAGCGATGCCCAGAAGCCAGGAGGCGGCGGTAAACGCATGCTGCCACAAGCTGTGCGATCCGATGTGTCCCAGAGCCCCTCCTGCCCTCCCGTCCGCGGCGAGCAGCACGCAGCCGATGGCGACCATCGTGACCAGCGTCTTGCCTTTGCCCCAGGTATGTGCCGAAATGATCCGATCGTGCGATGCTGCAAAGCTACGCAGTCCCGAGATGAGAAATTCACGGCTGATGATGACCAGGGGTATCCAGGCGGGCGACAGTCCGCCAATCGCCATGGCAACCAGCACCAGGCTCACCAGAACCTTGTCGGCGGTCGTGTCGAGGAAGATGCCCAGTGGCGAGACGCGCTGCGAGTAGCGAGCCAGCTTGCCGTCGATCATGTCGGTAAAGGACGCCAGTCCGAAAAGCAGAGCGCCAAACAGGTAGGCATCGCCCGGGGTGGAGAGGACAAGTCCTGCAATAATTGGTCCCGCCACCACGCGCGAGAGCGACAGGATATGTGGCCAGCTCATTTCGCGCTCCCCCGAGTTGTGGAATCATTATAGGCCTTGCTGTGTCGTCTCCTTAGGTGTCACGCGGTAGGCACAAACATGGCCACCACTTAAACGGTGCGCAATCCGTGTCACCTC
>Ga0207416_1001639_pt1 | contig 28138 bp, 22 predicted proteins | sample PaiPotPPM11metaG_FD_184107 | JGI IMG/M metagenome (GOLD analysis project Ga0207416, IMG submission 184107) | Iron sulfur acid spring bacterial and archeal communities from Banff, Canada, to study Microbial Dark Matter (Phase II) - Paint Pots PPM... ... | reverse complement strand
TCCCCTGCCGACGCTTCGCCCGTGCCCTCGCGGACACGCACGCACGGCTCGGGGCCAGTGTGGATCGCTACTCCTTCACCGTAGAGGACTTTCACCTCATACTCCTTGCCGGTCTCCCGGCGCACGCGAAGCGAAGCAATCCAGTCGCCACGCGCGAGGCTGGATTGCTTCGTCGCTGCGCTCCTCGCAATGACGCTGCGGACTCATTTCGCCGCCGTCACCTCGACGTTCTCGGTCGCCGTGCGGCCGAAGCGGTCGGGGCGGTACATGTCCTCGACGCTCGCCTGCGGGCGCACGTATTTGCCGGGCGAAACCGCTCGCGCCACATAGGCAACAGTGAATATGGCCGGATCGCCGCTCTTGCGGTCGAACGCCGCAGTGAAGCGGTCGTCGCGGAACTCGACGTTGACCGGCTGCGCCGCGGCGGTAATCCACGGCAGCGTGCCGGTATCGCCGGAGGAGACGAGGTGCGGATTGTCGATCTCAAATCCCGCCGGCAGATAATCGGCGACGATGACACGGCCGAATTGCGGCTGCGCTTCGGTGACTTTCAGCACCACCACGAGCCGCGTGTTCTGTGTGACCTGCGCCGGATCGACCGGATTGCCGTCCATCGTGTAGGTCAGGCGCTCGATCTTAAAACCCTGCTCGGTTGCGGGCTCGGGCGTGACCGGCGCACCGGTAACGGTGACGACAGCTTTCACCTCACTCCCGCCGGTATTCGTGACCTGCAGCGGTTGCAGCAGATCGCCGGCGCTGATGGTGCGGTAGAGCGGGCGCTCGATGGGCTGTCCGCCGACGTTGAGCGACACGTTGCCGGCATCCTTGGCCATCGCGCTTGCCGCCAGCAAAAGCCAGGCGTCCTCTTGCGTCGACATCGGGCGCAGCAAAGCGCGGGCTTGTTCGACGCGCTGCTCGGCCGCTTGCACGGTCGCAGCGCCGGCGCCGCCTTCCGCGGCGAGCGTGAGAACGGCTGCGGCATCGCGCAACGTCGAGCCGAAATCCTCGCGCTCCGCGAGGTCGGGAAGCGGTTGCGGCCCGAACGCCGCAAGCGCTGCCGCGTAGACGCGCTCGGCGCGCGCGCGGTCGCCGGCGAAGGCGAGCGCGGCGGCGATTTGCGCTTTCGCGATCGGCGGCTTTAGCGCGTCGAGCTTGGCGTCGGCGAGATAGCGCAAGTCGCCGATCGGCGCCAAGCCGTTGCGCGCCAGCACGTAGAGCGCGTAGGCGACATCGGTGCCGCCGTTCTTGCCCGGATCGGAGAGATCGGCAACGGCGTTGCGCAGCCGGTCGAGCGCCAGCCGGAACGCTGTCTCAGGCACGGCGAATTTGTGTTCGCGGGCGCGAGTGAGAAAGTCGGTGACGTAGGAGTCGAGCCAGAGGTCGTCGCCGCCGACGCTCCACAGACCGAACGAGCCGGTCGAGTCCTGCCGCGTGAGCAGCGCCTCGATGGCGTTGCGAATCCGCTTCTGCGTAGCGGCATCGAGCGCAACATGCGCCTCACTGGCCAAGTCGCTAACGTAGAGGAGCGGCAAGGCGCGGCTCGTGATCTGCTCCGAACAGCGGTACGGATAGCGGGCGAGCGCCGCCAGCAGGCTCGCCGCATCGAGCGCGGTCGACGAGCCGACCGAGATCGAGACGCTGCCGGTGCCGGGAACGAGGTCCGCGAACATATCGCTCGAAAGCGTCAGGCTTTGGCCTTTGCCGAGCGACTGCACCGTGCGCCGCGCCAGAATTTGCGCCGGCGCTCGCACCGTCAGCAGGTAACTGCGTTCAAGCGCAAAACCCGACGGGCCGTTGACGCTGACCCGAACGGTACCGCTGCCGGCGACGCTCGCCGTGACCGGAATGGTCACCGCGCCGCGTTGCTTGGCGCGCAACGTCAGCTTCTGCGTGGCGCCGGCTCCGACGAGCACGGCGTCCGTGGCCGACACGGCGATCATGTAATCGCCGGGCTGGCCTTCGACGTTGTCGACGTCGAGATGAACGCTCGAGCGATCGCCCGGAAGGAGGAAGCGCGGCAGCGTCGCGCTCAGCACGACGGGATCGCGAACGATCACGTCGGCGGTCGCGTGGCCGATCTTGTCTTTGCTCCAGGCCACCGCCATGACCCGCAACGTGCCTTCGAAGTCGGTCACCTCGAACGAGACTTGAGCGGTGCCGTCGGGACCGACCCTTACGATTCCCGAATAGAGCGCCACCGGCGGTCCGCTGGGCGGACTGGCCTGCAGCTTCGCGCCTTCGTCACCGCCGGTGCGAATCTGGCCGCGAACGCCTTGCATGCCGTCGATTAATTGGCCGTAGAGGTCGCGGATTTCGGCGGAAAGCGCGCGCTGCCCGAGATAATAATCGTCCGGCGACGGCGGCTTGTAATTGGTCAGGTTGAGAATGCCGACGTCGACCGCGGCGACCACTACTCGCGCCTCGTCGCCCGCCGCAAGTCCAGTGACTTTTACGGGAATCCGCAGGGTCGAGTTCGGCCGTAACAGCGAAGGCGCGTGCAGATCGAGCGTGAGCGTCTTTGCGGCGCGATCGATGGAAAACCATTGCACGCCGATGGCGCGGCCGGGCATGCGCTGCGCGGGCGCATCGAGCGGCCGCTGCAGCGTGGCGACAAGATAAGCGCCGGTGCCCCAATCGCGGCCGACCTGCACGTTGATCTTGGCGACGCCCTCCTTGACGTCGGTGCTCTGGCTGGCCAGGAGCTTAGCGCCGATCACATTGATTGTGAGACGGCCGGCAGTGCGCGCGGTGACCGCGACCGTCATGGTGTCGCCCGGCTTATACTCGGGCTTGTCGAGCGCGAGTTGCAGCATATCGGGCGTGTCGGCGCTCGCCTCGACATACCAGCCGGCGTCGAAATCGACCGACGTCGCCGGACCAATTGGATCGGACGTCGCAACTTGCAGCCGGTAGCGGCCGAAATGCACCGGCAGTGCAATGTGTCCCGGTTTATCGGGCGCGGTATCGACCGATCCGTCGGCGACGCGCGTCGTCGTCTTCACCGGCTCGAAATTCCACTGCCCGTCGCGCTTATAGAATTGATAATGCGTATCGATGCGCAACAGCTCGTAGTGCAGGCCGGTCTGCGCGACCGCCGTGCCATCGGGCGCGGCGACGACAACGTCGAAGGTGGCGTTGGCGCCGTCGGCGAGCGAGCGGCCGGTGAACAGCGGCTTGACGCCGATCATGTTGCCGCTTGGCGTCACCGGCAAAACCAGCGTGTGCTCGACGGCGCGGCCGCCGGGCTCGGCCATGCGCACGGCGATCTGCGCCTGCAGCGGACGCGTGGTCGACGGCAGCTTGTCGGGATTGACCGAGAATTTTGCCTTGCCAGCGCCGTCCGTCGCCGGTAGGTCGTCGAGCGGCTGCTGGACGGGTTCGACTTGTTCATCGCCGAGGCCGAACTGATAGCCGGCGAAACCGGCGCGCTCCTGCGCGACCGCTATCGTCACGTCGCCTTCGAGATCGAGATCTGCGGCCGGCGCGCCATAGAGGAAGCGGCCGGCGACATCGATTTCGGCTGGATTGTTTTGCGCGATGTGGCCGGTCGGCGAATTAAGATCGAACTCGATCCGGTCGGGTACGTAATCCTCGACCAAAAACGTGGTCGCGCCGACGGGCGGCCGTTTCGGATCGGTGAACGCCTGCACGTGCCAAGTCCCGCTCGGCGCCGAAGCCGGCAGCGCCATGGAAAGGGCGTGGCCGCCCACGCCCTGGTCGGACACCGCGGTGCGGCGGAATTCGACTCCGTCCGGCCGCTGCACGACCAAGGTCAGCGGCACGCCGAGCGCTGCTGTGCCCTGCGCATCGCGCAACAACGCGGTGATGTGCGCCGTTTCGCCAGATCGATAGACGCCGCGCTCGGCATAGACGAAGGCATCAAGCCCCTTGGGCGCAGGACGGCCCCCGACACCGCGGTCGGTCAGATCGAAGGCGGGCGTTTTGAGACTGAGGAACGCATAGTCTCCCTGGGAATCGGTCGCGGCCAGCAGCGCGGGCGCTGAACCGCCCTCCCCGCTCGCCAACCCTTCCTCGAACTGCGCTTGCCCGCTCGCGTCGGTGCGGCGCGTGGCCAGCACCTCGTTGCTGCGCGAAATCAGCCGCAGCTCGATGCCGTCCTTCGGCTGCGTGGTCGCCAGCGAGTTGACGAAGACGTGGATGCCGTCGTTGCCGGAGAACGCCGTTAGACCGAGATCGGAAACGATGAACCACTGGGTCGCGAGCGAATCGTAATTGTTGTCGAGGTTTTTTAACTCGTCCGGCTGCGCCACCATGACGTAGACGCCGGGTTTCAGACTGCCGATCGCCTGGTCGACCGGAAAGGCGGTGGTGACCTCCTGGTTGAGCGGCGATGACTTGACGGTCAATTTGCCGTTCCAAACGGGCACCCCGCGCGACTTTTTGAACTGATCGAGATCGTAGCGGCTCAGACTCGTCTGAAAATCGCCGCGCCCGTAGCCGACGCCGGCAATCTCATCGATCAGATTGCGGTCGCTTACCCGATAAATGTCGATCGCAACCGCGCGCGTGTTGACGCTGATGACCGGAATGCCGTTCTGGCCGGTGCGCGGCAGCACATAGGCGGTCGTAGAAAAGCGCACCGATGGTTGCCGGTCGCGCACGTAGATTGCAAAATCCGACGACTTCGACAGCGTCTCATGCACCACCGACGGCAAGCCGGCGCGCAGCGTGACGGTATAAGTCTGCCCGTGCTGCAATCCCTCGATGCAGAGCTGTTTGTCTTCAACCGCCAATGCCGGCTTGTCGGTGCCGGAAAGCGCGACGAAGGGAGAGAAATCGGTGCGCGCCGGCAATCCTTCCGAGAACTGGAAACAGGCGCGCGGCGACGCCGTATCCGCGTCGATCGTGTAGTCGAGCACGCGGAAGCCGTGCTGCTCGCGCAGCCTTTCGTATTGCGCGCGCACGTCGGCGACCTCGCGCAATTGCAGCGAGAGCCGCAGCGCGTCGAGCGCCGGCCGCCACATCTGCCGCTGGCTCAGGATGTTGCCGAGCTGAACGAGGCTGTCGGCTTCCTCGTCGCGGTCGCCGGTACGCTGGTAGGCGATGTAGGCGGCGGCCGCGGCGCGCTCCAGGAGCTGCGCGCGCTCATTGTCGTTCGCCGGACGGATTTCCATGATCGTGCGCGAAAGCCGCAACCAGGTGGTCGAATCGTTCGGCGCCGCGGCAACGATCTCGCCGAGCACCTGCATGCCGGTGCGGAAATCGTTCTTGGCGAAGGCCGCGTCTGCCTCCTGCCGCAACTGCGCGACCGACTCGGTCGGCGTGCCCGCATCGGTCTTGATTTGTGCTTCGAGCGCAAGCGCGCTCTGGTTAAGGACGTTGTTCTGAAATGGCTTGCCGGCGGCATTCGCCGAGAAGGACGAAAAAATCGCAACGGCCACCCATGCGGCCGCCACCGCCGGCAGGCGCGCGGCGCGGAAAAGCGCAATCATCGGTGAACTCCTCCCAAGGATCGTAATTTCGACGGTCGTAATTTCGACCCCGTGCGACCAGTTGAAGCAGCAATCGTGTCGAGGTCGTGGCCGAACGCGCGCCTGCCGGCTAAACATTTTGCAAACTTCCGACCCACAACGGAATTCGTACTGTTTGCATCGGCTTGGACGAATCGGACCAGGCAGGCACATGCGATTTACCGGGCGTGGTGGCCTGAAATTCGATATATGATTGCCGCCGCGTGGCCCCGTAGCTCAGGGGATAGAGCAACAGCCTTCTAAGCTGAAGGTCGCAGGTTCGAATCCTGCCGGGGTCGCCATCGTCCTAGTGTCCAGCCCGGAGACACGCGTAGAGAACGTACCTAAGCCAGAACGGACACTAAGGCATGGGTGACAACCTTGGGCCGAAGGGTTGTCGAGCGGTTGCAAGGTTTTCTGCTCCAAGGTTTTTCCATCGCTCCCTTCCTGCGTCATTGCGCCGCCCGCGATGCGACACTGAAACACGGAGCTTTTGCAGCGGACACGCGCTTCCCTTAGCGCAGGGGGCGACCATGGAGGACGACATGGCTGCCGATGCGGCGCTTTGGGTGATCTTCGCAGCAGCGATTGCCTTTATCGTATGCGGCTGCCGTTACACGCGGCCGGCACCAAAGGTTGCCGAGGACAGGTACGAGGACAAGATCGATCGGGCGGCCTGACTCGCTCCTGCGTGGCGCAGCTTCGCACCTATAGTGTTCTCGATTGGCGGCGGGCCTACCGCCGTTATCGGCGCGAACGCTCGATTCATCCGTAGTACGACGACCGCCGGACAGACGGTGCGGGCGACAGGCGTGCTCGCCGCGCGCGCCATCTTGGGCCAAATCGACCGCACCTGGACGACGACCAACAGCTTCGGCGGCTCGACACAGATCGCTGCTTCGGCCGATCCGTTCGGTCACGGCAACAATTTCGTCTTGGGGCTGAGCGTCGACCGCGGACTCGTGCAGTTCTCCACCGCGAGCGAGCGCCGAGTATCGGATCGCCGATTCTTGGAAATTCGGCGGCGACCTCAATATCGTCGGCAGCCAATATCGGCACGTTTTTCGACGTCGGTTCTTTTCCTTATCTGAACCTGACCGACCCGCGCACTTTCGTACCGGACCTGCCGTTTGCCGCCTATATTGGCGTGCGGGCCACGCTCTGAATTTTTTTCCAGAATGCACAGACGTTCCGGTTGCGTTCCTGCGACGCATTGTATTAACGTGATGACGTCCTCATAGCGAATATCATACAGTCCTTCCGCGACCTTCCGCGACCAGGAATCCGAACTGCCGGCGATCCTCAAGTTCTTCAAGCCAGCCAGGAATGAAGAATGGCCCAACTGTCCTTGCGTAACGTGGTCAAACGGTTCGGCGACACCGAGGCGGTTCGCGGTATCAATCTCGACATTGCCGATGAGGAATTGCTGGTCCTGGTCGGCCCCTCCGGATGCGGCAAGAGCACGACATTGCGGTTGATCGCCGGCCTCGAGGAATTGAGCGGCGGCGAGATCTATATCGACGGCGATCTCGTCAACGATCTGCCGCCGCGCGATCGCGACATCGCCATGGTGTTCCAGAACTACGCGCTTTACCCGCATATGACGGTGTTCGAGAACATGTCGTTCGGCCTTCGGCTCAAGCATTTTCCGAAGGACGAAATCCGCCGGCGGGTCGAGGATGCGGCGCGCATCCTCGACATCAAGGAGTTGTTGGCCCGGCGTCCCAAGCAGCTCTCGGGCGGGCAGCGTCAGCGCGTCGCCATGGGCCGCGCCATCGTGCGCAACCCCAAGGTCTTTCTGTTCGACGAGCCGCTGTCCAACCTCGACGCCAAGCTGCGCGTGCAGATGCGCACCGAAATCAAAAAGGTGCATCAGAAGGTGCGCACGACCTCCGTCTACGTCACGCACGATCAGGTCGAGGCGATGACGCTCGCCGACCGGGTCGTGGTGATGAATGGAGGGCGGATCGAGCAGGTCGGACCGCCGAACGAGCTTTACCACCACCCGCGGACCCGATTCGTCGCCGGTTTCATCGGATCGCCGGCGATGAACTTCCTCTCCTGCCGGCTCATCGACCGCGGCGAAGAGCTCGCCGTCGAGCTCGCGGGACGACTGACGCTGCCGGTGCCCGCGGTGCGAGCGGCGAGCTATCGACCCTCTATCGGCCGCAACCTCGTCCTCGGGCTGCGGCCCGAGCACATCACCGAGCGTCGTGCCTATGTCGAGGGGGCCGAGTTTACTCTTCCGGTCGAGGTGCTCGAGCCGATGGGCACGGAAACCTTGGTTCATCTCGAGATCGCGGGTGTGGACGTCTGTGCGCGATGCTCGCCGGATATCACGGCTTCGCCGGGTGAGCCGATGGTCTTTATGGCGCAGATGGACCACATGCACCTGATCGACCCGGCGACCGACGAGGTTATTGCGGCGACCCGGAACAAGGTGCCCGCCGCCTGAATTAAGGTAGGCAGGCGAGCTGCGGCACTAAAGCGCCGTATGGCATGCGACAACCGGGCATGGTATATGGTATATTTATGCGCCAAAGGCCTTAGCTACGGCGTCTAGATCGGTTCTCCTCGACAGCGGGTTGCGCCCACGTCGTTCGACCTGGCTGGAACGCGGATGAACCACCAACCTGCGGCGCGACCGCAGACCACGGGAGGATGACAATGAGGAAGTTCAGTAGGCGTACGGTGATTCACGGTTCGCTAGGCCTTGTCGCCGCCGGAACCGTTGCGCGACCCTACATCGCCAATGCCGCGGCCAAGACCGCGACCGCCTGGTGGAATCAGGGCTTCGTTCCCGAAGAAGACGCGGCCTTCCGGGCTTTGGTCGCCGATTATCAGAAGCAGAGCGGCAACACGATCGACTACAGCCTGATCCCGACCGGACCGCTGATGCAGAAGATCGTCTCTTCGCTCACCAGCGGCGACGTTCCCGACGTGATGTCGCACGACACCGAAGACGCCACGGTGATCCCGCAGAACGCTTGGAGAGACAAGCTCGTGGACTTGAGCGACATCGTCGATCCGCTGAAGTCGCAGTTGCACCCCACCGCCTATCTCGGCTCGCGTTTCTACAACAGCGTCACCAAGAAGCGCGGCGCCTATCAGGCGCCATTCAAAACCGCCGTGCTGCCGTTCCATATCTGGAATTCGCTGGTCGAGAAGGCCGGCTTGAAAGTTGCGGACGCGCCCAAGACCTGGGATGCGTTCTGGGACTACTTCAAGCCGGTGCAGACGAAGTTGCGCAGCCAAGGCCTGCGCGGCGTCTATTCCTTGGGCTTGCAAGCCACGACCAATGGGCCGGCCGATGGCAACAACCTTTTCGCGTACTTCCTGTCGGCCTACGGCGGCTACGGCATCGTCACTCCGGATGGCCGCGCGCACCTCGACGATCCGGCGGTAAAGGAAGGGGTGACCAAGACGATCGCCTACATCACCACCGCGTTCAAACAGGGCTTTGTGCCGCCCGGCGCGCTCGACTGGGGCGATGCCGACGACAACAACGCCTTCCATGCCAGACAGATCGTCATGGACCTCGACGGCACCATCTCGACCGAAATCGCGATGATCCACGACCCGGAGAAGTACAACGACGCCGTGACGCTGGGCTTACCTAACGACAATTCAGGCAAGCCGATTCCGTCGCCGCTCGAGGTTGGCGGCGCCTTCATCCCCAAAGGGGGCAAGAACGTCGAGGTCGCCAAGGATTTCGTCAAATACGTGATCCAACCGAAAGTGACGGGCGCCTACCTGAAGTCGGGGCTGGGACGGTGGTTGCCGGCGGTCCCGAGCATCGTCAAGGACGATCCCTGGTGGACCGATCCCAAGGACCCGCACCGGCTCGCTTATGTGCAACAGGGCGTGCTGGGCAAGACGCTGCCCCGCCACATTGCCTTCAATCCGGGCATGTCCGAGGCGAACGCCGCACAGGTCTGGGGTACGGCGCATGCCAGCGTCATCCGCGACAACGTCTCTCCGGAAGCCGCAGCCGACGTGGCATTGAAGCACATCGGCGCCATTCTGGCAAAGTACCCAATCGCACAGGCTTGAGAGGCAAACGATGAGCAGCACAACTTTTGAGGCCGCCCGGGCGCTTTCCGCGCCGTCGCTGTCGCTGCCGCGGCGTCGCCTATGGCGGGGCGGCCTTCAAGGCTCGGAATTCACCTGGGCGATCGCCTTCGTCGTCCCCTATGCCGCGGTGTTCGTGGCATTCGTGGTCTACCCGGTCCTCTACGGACTGTGGATGGGCCACAACCCGCAGCTTTACACCGAGCTGTTTTCCGATCCGATCTATCTGCGCACCGTGGTCAATACGGTGATCTATCTCGGCATCGGCGTGAACTTGAAGATGTTCGGCGCGCTCCTTTTGTCGGGCTTCTTCATGCGGCGCAGCTGGTGGACGAAGGGTCTCTTGCTCATCTACGTGCTGCCCTGGGCGGTGCCGGCGCTGCCGACCTTCATCTCGATCCACTGGATGCTCAACGGCGAGTGGGGCCTGCTCAACAACACGCTGTGGGATCTTTTCCACATCAACGGCCCCGGCTGGCTCGACACCTCGCGCTGGCTTGCGCTCGGCTCCGTGATCGCCACGCACATCTGGAAATGGATGCCGTTCTGGACCGTGATCCTCTTGGCGGGCCGCATGGCCATCCCGCAGGAGCTTTATGACGCGGCCGACGTCGACGGCGCCACCGGCCTCAAGCGCTTCGCTTACGTCACCTTCCCGCTGCTCGCCAATCTTTATCTGATCTGCACGCTGCTCTCGACGATCTTCACCTTGGGGGAGTTCAACGAGGTCTACTTTGTTACGGGCGGCGGGCCCGCGCTTTCGACCCATGTGCTGGCGACGCTCGGCATCCGCGATGCGTTCCAGGTCGCGCGGCCCGATCTCGGCGTCGCCACGGTGATGTCGGCGCTGCCGCTGATGATCCCGCTCGTCATTATCCTGATGCGCAAATTGCGCACGACGGAGGTGCAGCTGTGAGCGTCGTGTCGGTCGATGGGCGCATCGCGACGCGGCGGCCGCGCTATCGGCTGCGGCGCAATCTGACCGAGGCGGCGGCTGTCGCGCTCGCACTGGTACTCTTGGTCTGGACGCTGGCGCCGATCTACAACATGGTGATGGTGGCGCTAGAAACGCATGGCGACGTGTTTACCTCCAACATTTGGCCCGCGCACCCCACGCTCAAGGGCTTCTGGGTCGTGCTGACCGAAAGCTATTGGTATCTGCAGTATTTCTGGCATCAGTTCGGCAACAGCCTCTATATCGGCGCGGCGACCACCTCCATCACGCTCCTCGTCGGCTCGCTCGCAAGTTTCTCGATCGGCCGGATGCGGCTCAAGAACGGCTGGCTCGTCAGCAATGCCGCGCTCCTAACCTACGTGATTCCTGCTTCGTTCCTGGCTATCCCGTTCTACAGCATTATGATCAAATACGGCCTCGCCAATAATCTGTGGGCGGTGATCTTCGCCGAGGTCACTTTCGCCACGCCGTATGCGATTTTCATTTTCCAGCAATACGGGGTCAGCATTCCGATCGAGCTCGACGAGGCGGCGCGAATCGACGGCGCCTCGCCCGTTCAGGTCTATCTGCGCATCTATCTGCCGCTGATGGCGCCGGCGCTGGTCGCGGTGGGCACCTACGCCTTGCTGCTGGCGTGGAACGAGTATCTCTACCAATTCATGCTGCTGTCCTCGGTGCGAAGCATGACGGTGCCGGTGGCGCTGGCGCAATTCCTCAACAGCGACGAAGCGCCTTGGAACTACATGATGGCGACCGCCATCATCTACGCGATACCGCCGGTGGCGATCTACTACGCCTTCCGCCGCCGCATGACCGCAGGCCTCACCATGGGCGGCGTCAAGGGCTGAACGGCCACATCTCTTCGGAAGCGTTATGAGCGTAACTCCGGGGGTTCTCGCGGCGAGACGGCCCCTCGTCTTCGGATGGCCGCAGCTTCCGAACTGGCGCAGCCGGCTGCACGGGTCGGATCTCGGCTGGTCGATCGTCTTTATCGTTCCCTATGCGGCTTTGTTCGCCGCATTTGCCGTCTACCCGATCGGCTATGGGCTGTGGATGGGGCGCGATCCGGCGCTCTACGCCGAGCTGTTGGCCGACCCGCGCTACGTCAGGGCGGCGGTCAACACCGTGCTTTTTGTCGGGCTCGCGGTAAATGTGCAGATGGCTTTGGCCCTGCTGCTGTCGGGCTTCTTCGCGCGCCGGCGCAGGTGGATCAAGGCGCTGCTGGTCGTCTATCTTCTGCCATGGACGCTGCCGGCGGTCCCGGCCTACCTCTCGTTCCATTGGATGCTGGTCGCTTATCCGCAGGGTTTGCCCGACAACTTGCTGTGGGCATTGTTCGGCATCGCAGGTCCGTTCTGGTTCAATCACGGTTGGCTCGCGCTCGCCTGCGACATCGTCGCCGATATCTGGAAATGGATGCCGCTGTGGACTCTGATCTTCCTCGGCGGCCGGATGGCGATCCCGCAGGACCTCTACGATGCGGCCGACGTGGACGGCGCCTCGCCCTATCGCCGCTTCGCGCATATCACCATGCCGCTGCTGGCGAGCCTCTACATCATCAGCACGCTGATCTCGACCATCTGGGCCTTCGGCGATTATGCCCCGGTGTTGTTCGTCTCCGGCGGCACGCCCGCCTTCGAGTCGGAGATCGTCTCCACGCTCGGGTTTCACTACGCGCTCGATTTCGCCGATCCGCCGCTCGGGGTGGCGGCCGGTCTGTCGGTTCTTCCGCTGCTGATCCCGATAATGATCGTGCTGATGTATCGGCTGAAAGCGGCTGAGGTGCAGTTGTGACCTCCGCTGTCATCGGAAACCGGCCGAGGCGCCGCGCGCATTACCGGCGGCGGCGGATTCTCATCGAAGCGAGCTCGGCGGCGCTCGGAGCGGTGATCCTGATCTGGTCGCTCGTGCCGGTTTACAACATGTTTCTGGTGGCGCTCAATCGCTCGGGCCACAACGAATTCACCTACGACATCTGGCCGTCGCACCCGACGCTCGCCGTGTTCGCCGCGCTATGGAACGAAGATATCGAGGACGTCCGGGACATATGGCCGGCGTTCGGCAACAGCATCTCTATCGGGCTCGCGGTCATGGTATTGACGGTCCTGATCGGCTCGCTCGCCAGCTTCGCCATCGGCCGTATGCGCCTTGGCAAGGATTGGACGCTCTCCAGCGCGGCGCTCCTCACCTATGCGATCCCGTCGTCGACCCTGATCATCCCGTTCCTTCGGGTGATGCACATTTATGGGCTCTTGGACAATCCGTGGTCGGTGATCGCCGCCGAAGTGACGTTTGCGACCCCTTACGCCATCCTCGTTTTGCAGTACTACGCCAGACTGATCCCCAGCGAACTCGACGACGCCGCGCGCATCGATGGCGCCTCGGTCGTCCAGGTCTATCTGCATATCTATGTGCCGCTGATGGCCCCGGCGCTCGCCGCGGTTGGCACCTACGCGCTGCTGTTCGCCTGGAACGATTATTTCTATCAGTACATGCTGCTCATGTCGGAACGGCACACGACCGTCGCGATGGCGCTGGAGCAGTTCTTCGACGACGACGACGCGCCCTGGAACTACATGATGGCGATCGCCATCCTCTATTCGCTGCCGCCGATTGCGATCTTTTACGCGCTGCGCCGCTACATGGCTTCGGGCTTGACGGCCGGCGGGATCAAGGGCTGAGCGGCTCGGCCGCGTCGAGCCCGCAACGCGATCGATCGGCAGAGCGGTTCGTGCGTTCAAAATCCATTCCGGGGCGCGAGTTTCTGCGCCCGGCCCCGGAATGCGCTTGTCCGCTAATCTTCGCTATAAGCGGCGTCCGAAATGTCCTTGCCGGTGTAGTCCGGCATCATCGCGGTCGATATAACGGTGATGACGGCAAGGACGGCGATGTAGCCGGCGATCGCGTAGCCGGTGTGATAGGCCGCGAACAACGCCGTGGCGATAATCGGCGCCGGGCCGCCGGCGATGATCGATGCCAGCTGATAGCCCAGCGAGGAGCCGCTGTAGCGCAGGTTCGGCTTAAACGATTCGGCGATCAGCGCCGCCTGCGGTCCGTACTGCAAGTCATGCGGGATGAGCGACAGCACGATGGCGATAAACACCAATGCCGGGGCCGCGGTGTCCACCATGGCGAAATAGACGAAACCGAACAGGCCCATAACCACGGCGCCGATCAGATACATGTTCTTGCGGCCGATCCGATCGGAGAAGTGCCCGGCGAGCGGAATGGTGAAGAATGAGACACAAGCCGCCACCATGACCGCGGCGAGAATGAGGTTCTGCGCCAGATGCAGCGTGCCGACCGCGTAGGCGAAGATGAAGGCGGTGAAGACATAGAACGGCGCCTGCTCGGACAACCGCAGCAAGGCCGAAAGGATGATCTCTTTCGGCTGCTTCTTGATGACTTCGAGAACCGGCGCCTTCTCGACTTTGTTTTTATTCAGGATCTCCTGGAACACCGGCGTCTCCAGGATGCCGAGACGGATCCACAGCCCGACGCCGACGAGGATGATCGACAGCGCAAACGGAATGCGCCAGCCCCAGGTCGCAAACTGGTCGCCCGACCAGCCGCTGAAGGCGAGGATGGCCAGATTCGACAGCAAGAGCCCGCAGGGGACGCCGAATTGCGGCCAAGACGCCACCAGACCGCGCTGGCCGCGGGTCCGCGACCACTCCATTGCCAAGAGCACCGAGCCGCCCCATTCGCCGCCGACGCCGATGCCTTGAATCGCCCGCAGCACCGTCAACAGCACCGCGCCCCAAATGCCGATCGATGCATAAGTCGGCACAAAGGCGATGGCGAAGGTCGCCAAGCCCATGCACAACAGCGTTGCGATCAGCGTCGCTTTGCGGCCGATGCGGTCGCCGTAATGGCCAAATATGGCCGCGCCGATCGGCCGCCCAACGAAGCCGATGAAGTAGGTCCCAAACGCCAACAGCGTCCCCGACAACGGCGATTGGTTTGGGAAGTAGAGCTTGCCGAAAACAAGACCGGCCGCGGTGCCATAGATGAAAAAGTCGTACCACTCGATGGCCGTGCCGACTGTCGCTGCGATGACGGCTTTGCGCAGTTGCGCGCTGTGTTCGGCCTCCGGTAGTGAGCCGTATGTTGTTGCCATAGCCATGGCTGGCCTCCCCCTCGTGTTATCCTCGCATTTCTTGCGGAGCGGACTTGTTCAGCAGCCCGTCTCCATCGCTTACGATACGTCAGAGCGCGACCGTTGGCTATACACTAAGTCGGACCAAACCAGTGGCGGCGGCGGCCATGATGTCGCTTTACCATGCACTGCACCATCGCCGGCACCGATAGTGCGCGCCGTACCACACTTAGCTTCTGGATGGCGGGCCGCGCCTGGCCCGGAGTGAGACTTCCCGCCTGCCCACGGGCGCCCGTATTCACTCCGCGCAGCATTCGCCTTGCCACGCTTCGCGACCTTCTTTGATCAAAAGCCAAACGATCGCAAGCGAACCGACACTATCGATCCACCAACCGCCGAAAATTGCCCGCGCACCCAGACTTGCAACTGCGACAATCGACAACCAGCCGCAAGCGATGGATTCCGCTCCATCGGCCCTGAGCGCCCGACTGCCCAGGGCGTCGGCGAGATGAATCTTCCGCCTGGCGAGGTACAGCATGATCGGAATTGCCGCGAGGGTGATGCTCAACCCCAGCGCCGAGAACTCTCCGCGGTGTTGCATCCAAAGGTTCCAGCCCGCGGCCAAAACGACATAGGCTGCGAGCGCAAAAAGGAGAATGGCACCGATGCGGCCGGCAATCCGCTCGGCATCCTCGGAAAATGCCTGGCCATGCCGAAGCTCAACCGACAGCCGCCACAAGAGCACTCCGGCGGAGATCAACTCGATGACGCTGTCCAGCCCGAACGCGAGGAGCACGAGGCTGCTGGAGGCGACCCCGGAACCGATCGCCACCGCCGCTTCCACGACCATCCAGCCGATCGTGATCCATTCGAGCCGGAATGCCTGCCGAACGAGCACTTCTCGATCAGCCGAAGGCTTCGACGGAACGAGCGGCGGAAGTGTGCGGCACTCATCCTCGCAACAACCTGCCGATTTTTCGACTTGTGCCATGTTCGGACCGAAAGTTTCCGTCAGCGGGTATCGAGCGTCCGGCCAACCCGGAAACCAAGGCCGTCGTTGCGCTCATGGGTGGTGAACGTGCGGCGCACCGCCGAGCGAACGTACTCCGGACCGTTGGACCAGGATCCGCCGCGCACGACACGGGAGTTGCAATCGCCGCCTCGGACCCACGCCGAGCCATCCGTCGGCGCTCCGTTGTAATTGGCATGGCCGCAATCCTCGACCCACTCCCAGACATTGCCAACCATGTCATAGAGACCGAAGCCGTTGGCGGCAAACGAGCCCGCCGGCGCCGGTCCGCCGTTGTCCCATTTGCTGCCGCAGCCATCGCAGTTGGCATCGTTCTTGCCGATCGCGTCGCCCCAGGGATACGCCGTCTGCGTGCCGGCGCGCGCCGCGTATTCGTATTCCGCCTCCGTCAGCAGCCGATACGGTTTGCCGGTCGCCTTCGACAGCCAGGCGACGTAGCGCCGCACGTCGTTCCAGGTCACATTGATCGCCGGCTGGCGGCCGCGGCCAAAATAGCTGTCACTAACGCCCTTGGCGCAATCCCCGTAGGTGACGCAGGTATCCCATTCGTCGAACGCCGCTTCGTACCTCGAAACTGCAAAGGGCTTCTCAATCGCGACCTTGTGCTGCGGACCCTCGACTGACCGGTGTCCCTTTTCGTCCGCGGGCGATCCCATCACGAACGATCCTGCCGGGACCACGACCATCTCCGGGCAATAGTCCTCTTCCTGCTCAAGCTGGCGCAGGACTCCTCCGCTCGGCGGCGTCGAGCATTCCGTGAAGCTCTGTCCGGGCTTGAGCGCCTGCTCGGCGGCCGGCTTGAGTACGTACGGCCAAATATTTTTCGTCAGGAACGGCCGATCGGTCATATACCAGCGCCACTCCCCGCCGATGTACGAGTGATTGATCCAGCCGACGACGCCGGCGATCGTGCCGACCGCCAACAGGTAAGCGAGCGCGCGGATGCGCCCCGCTCGACCGCGCGACCCTCGTTTGCCCTCACCGCTCACCGCTCCGCGCCCTTTCTCCAATCGGCTATCGCCGGCCCGAATTCCAATACCGCAATGCTCGCGGTCGAGGTTCTCCGGCAAGTGTTCGAGCGATTCAACTAGACCGGAAAATGCGGGCTAGAGCGGATTCCGATCAAATTGACCCGACTAGCGGCGATACCTTTTGCTCTGTTGCGCAGTTCGCTGCGTTGCTCCGCAAATTCCCTGCTTTTCCCTGCCAAGCCAAAAAATTCCCTGCTAGGGCTGCAAAAATTCCCTGCTCCGTTGCGTAGGGAATTTTGCTGTAACGCACCGGAATCGCTGGCGAATTCCGCCTCAAAAATGCGAAAAACGGGCGAAAAATGCAAAATTCCCTGCAGAATTCCCTGCCAGCAGGGAATTTGAAGGAAGACCGACGGCGCTCGCGGCGCTGATTCAGTGCGACCGGAAGCCGCTCTAGCCGCCGCATCCCGTAACCGCCAGCAGTTCATTGCGTAATTGTATAACAGCCGTCCCTTGGTTCATAAGGTCGGGTTGGAGGAACGGACCAGCATGACCGACCACGAAGTGCACGAGCACCATGGAGACGAGCACCATCACGGCCACGGCCACCATCACAATCACAGTCACGCTCCCACCAGCTTCGGAATGGCATTTGCGGTTGGCACGGTCCTGAACGTTGCGCTGGTTGTCATCCAGGTTTTTTATGGGATTCTCGCCCACTCGACGGCGCTGCTCGCCGATGCCGCGCACAACTCCGGAGACGCGCTCGGGCTGCTGATGGCCTGGAGCGCGCACGTGCTCGCGCGAAAGTATCCGACGGAGCGATACACCTACGGCTTTCGCTCAACCTCGATCCTCGCGGCTTTCCTCAACGCAATGATCCTTCTTATCGCCACCGGGGCGATCGCCTGGGAGGCGATCCAGCGATTGCTCGAACCGCAAGCAGTCGCCGGTCTGACGGTCATTGCGGTCGCCACCATTGGCATTGTCATTAACGGGCTAACCGCCTGGATGCTCATGGCAGGACGGCACGGCGACCTCAACATCCGCGGGGCCTACCTGCACATGCTGGCGGACGCCTCGGTCTCGGCCGGCGTTGTAATTGCGGGTGTGGTTATTGTTCTGACCGGCTGGCAGTGGATCGACCCTGCCGTCAGTCTTGTCATCTCCGGCGTCATTGTGTGGGCTACGTGGGGGCTGCTGCGCAGCTCGGTCGACATGTCGCTTCAAGCGGTTCCGTCCGGCATCGAACCGGCAAAGATACGCGACTATCTTGAGAACTTACCCGGCGTCTCGGAGATCCATGATCTCCATATCTGGCCGATGAGCACCACTGAAACCGCGCTAACGTGTCATCTCGTCATGCCACAGGGACACCCTCGCGGCGACTTCTTTACACGCGTTGACGCAGAATTGCTTGGTCGCTTCCACATTCACCATCCCACGATCCAAGTCGAGCTTGGCGATCAACACTGCAAGCTCGCGCCAGCGCACGTTGTTTAGCACCAACTTGCTGCTCGCTCCCCTACCGCACGGCGGCATAGGTGCAATTGCCGTGTCGCGGCGCAATTTGCACCGGCACGCTCGCACGTCAACGGCAGGAAACCGAAGACCTATTGGGTCGGCTTGCTCGATGCCATCACGGTGACCGGCGTTCCCCGGTAATAATCCGGGAACAGGCGCTTGAGATTTGCCACCTTCGGCAGGTCGTTGAAGACGATATAGGGATAGTCGGGATGCAGGACGGCGAAGTCCTGATGATAGCCCTCGGCAGGATAAAATCCCGGCAGGACGTCGACCTTGGTCACGATCGGCTTGGCAAAGACGCGCGCCTTGTCCAGTTGCGCGATATAGGCCTCGGCAACGCGTCTCTGTTCGTCGTTGGCGTAGAAAATCTCGGAGCGGTATTGCGTGCCCTCGTCGGGGCCCTGGTAATTGAGCTCGGTCGGATTGTGCGCCACCGAGAAATAGATTTGCAGAATCTTGCCGAGCGAGATCTGCCGCGGATCGAACGTGACCTGCTCCGATTCGGCATGCCCGGTAGTGCCGGTGCCGACCATCTCGTAGTGCGCCGTCGCCTTCTGCCCGCCGGCATAGCCGGAGAGCGCTTGAGTGACCCCCTTGGTGTGCTCGTACACCGCCTGCACGCCCCAGAAGCAACCGCCGGCCAGCACGACTGTCTGTAACCCGCCACCCGCGAGGGGTGCCGGATCGAGCGCCGGGGCCGGTATAACGACTGCCGGCTCGGCGGCCTGCGCCAGCATCGTGGCGGCGAGACCGAAGAACGAAGCAAGGAAAACCGCGCGCAGCATCGCACGAAGCGAAATGCCGCGAGCGTTGCCGCGACCGGGCAATGTCCTGCCAGCCATCATTTTCCTCCGAGTCTCCCGTGCCGCGCTACACGGCTCCAGACATGCGCCATTTAGGGCAATCGCGGAACCCGGCGCCAATCACAATTGTCGCCAGCCCACGGCACCGTGCGCTCACAACCTCGTGTAGCCGGCGTGGAATTAGGTCGAACCGGGGCCGAGACCTTCATTTGCCGAGAAATTCCAGCACCGTCTTCGCCACGGCTTCGGGATGTTCGAGGTGCGGCAGGTGGCCGGCCTTGTCGACCAGTTCAACCTCCGCGCCGGCAATGCGCTTGGCGAATTCCCTGGCATAGGCCGGCGCGGCAATGCGGTCGGCCTCGCCCCACACGATCAAGGTCGGCGCGGCGATGCGATGGATGCGCTGCTTCAAGCCGCGGTCGGGCACCGGCCAGACGAACTTGCCGGTGCACGCCTGCGCCCAGACGAATTGCGCGAGCACATCGACCCGCTCGCCCGGGTCGTTCGGGGTAGCGAAGAATTGCTGAGCGGCGGCGCCATTCGGCTCGGCGAAAAGCGACGGCCGGCGCTCGCTCTCGCTTAGCACCATCCAATTCTTGACCGGAGCATCGTCACGCCAAAGCCCGAGCGGATCGATCAGCACGAGTTTGCGGACCGATTTCGGCGCCACTGCCGCCAATTCCGCGGCAACGAGTCCGCCGAAGGAATGGCCCGCCATAAAAACCGGCGCATCGAGCTGCAGGCGATCGAGCAGCTCGCCGTAATACACGACAAGATCGAGCCAGCCGTTAAGCGCATGAACCGCGTCGGGATCGCCCGGTGTGGTTCCGGGGAACCGCGGCGCATAAACCGTGTGGGCGTCCGCGAGACGGGAGACGAATCCGCGGTCGGGCGGTAATCCCCATGGCCCGTGCAAATAAACGAGCGGCGGCCCGTTGCCTGCGATCTCGACTTCGGTTTCGATCCGACCCTGCCAAAGCCGGATTCTGCGCGTCTCGGAAGCCGCCATGACCGATCTCCGCCAATCTCAGGCAACAGCCATGGCGGCGGCTGGCTGGCGCTTCGCCCGCAGTTTCTCCGGCCACCAGCGATCCTCGTATTCGTCGTCCCACAAGGGAGCGAGATGCGGCAGTATTTCGCGCGCGAACAGATCGATATTTCTCTTGCAGAGATCGGTCGGCATGGAGCCGAAGTGCAAAAGCGCCAGCAGGTGGCCGCAGCGAAGCCGCTTCATGCCGTCCATCAGCTGCTCGCGCACGGTTTTGGGACTGCCGACGATGACGAAGCCGCGCTCGTACAAGTCATTGGCCTTTAGCTCGCCGAGCTTAACTTCAGCGCGCGGATTGTGGGTTAGCGCCTGCCGCAGCGCGGGATATTCGAGGCAGCCTGGAATCTGCTGATAATGTGCCGGCGTGTATAGCAGCTTGTGAAAGAAATACTCCGCGTGCGCGCCGTAAATATCCTCCGCCTCGGCATCGCTGTCGGCGACGCCGATGAGCTGCAGGAAACTGAGCCGATAAGGATTGTCGTCGCGGCCCTTGCTCGCCACCAGTTCCCAGTAACGGTCGGCCACGGCCGCGGCGTTCTTGGCGCCGTAATAGCTCAGATGGCAGAAGCAATGATCGAGCCCGACCACGTATTCGGCGGTCGAGGAAATGCCGGAGCCGGGAATCCAGATCGGGGGATGCGGCTGCTGGATCGGCCGCGGCCAGAGATTCACCATTCCGAGCTGATAGTGCTTGCCGTTCCAGGCGAAGATTTCTCTCGCCGACCAGGCTTTGGTGACCAGTTCCAACGCCTCGCGGAAGCGCTCGCGCTGTTCGACCGGGACCACGGCGTTGGAGATCGTGGCATCGGTCGGCAGCCCGGTGGGAAAGCCGGCGACCAGCCGCCCGCCGCTGATGCAATCGAGCATCGCATATTCCTCGGCGATCCGCGTGGGCGGCGTGGTGGAAGGAAGCGTCGAACCGAGCTGAATAATCGCGGTGTTCTGACCATTGGTCTGTTTGGCCAGCACCGAGCCCATCAGGCTCGGATTGGCCATGAAGCCATAGACGTTTTGGTGATGCTGATTGGTGCAGAGCCCGTGGAAACCCGCCTTCGCCGCATGCAGCAGCTCATCGAGGGTCGCATTGTAGTATTGGCCGACTTTTTCCGCGTCGGCCACGTCGAACCACACTGGGTCGATGAACGCCGATTTGTAGCGCCGTTCGAAATCAGCCGGTAATTCGCGATAGGGCATCAGGTGGAACATGCAGACCTTCATGGCTTTTCCTCCTTAGCCCAGTCTTTATTCGTCAGGGCGTCCATGTGCGGCGATCCCGGCAACAAACTAACATTCTACTCGATCGTCTGATAGCCGCGAATAATCCGCTCCGAGCCGTAACCCCAATAATTGCGCAACGTCTTGGGGCTCCACACTTTCGGCCGTTGCGGCCGATCCTGATGCCACGGACGCGGATCGAAATATCCGAGACTTTCGTCCTTCATCTGGTCCATCTCGCAGAAAAACTCGACGCGCACCTTGTCGGCGTTGCGGTGATATATCGCAATGTTGTGCCCGATAATATGCCGGCCCGGGCCCCAGACCAGATGAATATCGTGCTTGGCGAGCGTTTCCGCGGCGCGCTGGATTTCCGCCCAATCCTTGACCTCAAACGCGATGTGATGCAGCTGCGGCTCGGCGTCGTAGACGAAGTTGACCGTGTGGTGATCGGTGTTGCAACGCAGAAAGGCGAACGAGTCGTCACGCCAGTCGGAGACGCGGAAACCGAGGACGTCGCAGTAAAACTTCACCGTCTTGCCCACGTCGTCGACGCGGTAGGCGACGTGACCGAGTTTAAGCGGCATGATGCCGGCGGTGCGGCCGTCGTCCTTGGCGAAAACATAGTCGGAAAAAATCTCGACCTGCGTCCCCTTGGGATCGGTGAACACGATCGCCTCGGCGACGCCCGGCGAAATGCCATTCCTGCGCTCGGTCTTGACGCCGTCTTTGGCGAGCGCCCGCGCAACGTCGTCGAGATCGCTGCCCGGCGCCACTTGAAACGCAATGCGGGAGAGTGCATTGCCCTTACCGGACTCGAGCACGATCGCCTCAAGACCAAGCTTGCAGGCAAGGTATGCGCGATCCTTACTGCGTTCGACCAGCGTGAGGCCGACGACCTCGGTGTAATACGCGACCTGCCGGTCGATGTCAGGCGTAGTCAATGTGGCGTGTCCCAATCTTCTGACGTTGATCACATCGATCCTCCCGATGCTGCGCGCGGCCGCGATGGCTGCGCGCTGCGCGCCGCAGGCTGCTTTGCGTAGCGGCTCGCCGGCCGCCTGAGGCCCAGATTCTCGCGTAGCGTCCTGCCCTCGTATTCATTGCGGAAGAGGCCACGCCGCCGCAATTCCGGAATCACCAGTTCGACGAAATCGTCAAGCCCGCCCGGCAGGAATGGCGGCATGAGATTGAATCCGTCGCATCCGTCCTTGCGGAACCATTCCTCCATCATGTCGGCGATCGTCTGCGGCGAACCGTACACCACCGCCTTGGCGCGCGCGCCAGCGACCCGCATCGCCACTTGGCGAATGGTCAGCTTCTCGCGCCTCGCCATCGCGGTGACTTCTTGAAAAATGCTCTGGCTTGCATTCGATCGCGGCAGGTCTTCCGGCAGCGGGCCATCGAACGGAAAAGGCGCCAGGTCGACATTGCCGAGCACCATCGAGAGGATTTCACGGGCAACAATGGGGTGAATGAGCGAATTGAGATATTCGTAGTTCTCCTCCGCCTCCGCATCGGTGCGGCCGACGACTGCAGAAAGCCCCGGCATAATCTTCATCTCGTCCGGCGCGCGGCCGTGCGCAGCGAGCCGCCCCTTCAGCGCCGCATAAAAACGCTGCGCCGCATCGAGCGTCAGCGGCGCGCAGAAAATCACTTCGGCAAATTCCGCGGCGACACCGATCATGTCTTCAGAGCCGCCGGCCTGCACAATCACCGGATATCCTTGCGGGCAGCGCGGGATATTGAGCGCGCCGAGAACGGAGAAATATTCGCCGCGGTGATTGAGGTTGTGCAGTTTTTCCGGATGGAAGAACTGCCCGCTCTGCTTGTCGCGAATAAAGGCATCGTCGTCCCAGCTGTCCCAGAGCCCGAGCACCACGCGGGCGAACTCGCGCGCGCGATCGTAGCGCTCGCCGTGCTCGTAGTGTTTCTCACGGCCGAAATTGCGCGCTTCGTTTTCCTGCCCGGAAGTCACCAGATTCCATCCGGCACGGCCGCCGCTTAAGTGGTCGAGCGAGGCGAATTTGCGCGCCACGTGAAACGGTTCGTTGTAGCTGGTCGAGGCCGTCGCCACGAGGCCGATATGGCTGGTGTGGGTGGCGAGCGCGGACAGCAACGTGATCGGCTCGAAATTGGCGATGTATTGCGCCGAACGGCTCAGCGCCTCCATGTGCGCCTGGCGCACGCCGAGATTGTCGGCGAGAAAAACCATGTCGAATTTGCCGCGCTCCGCCGTGCGCGTGATGTCCAGGTAATGCTGAAAATCGATGCCGGCGTCGGCCTGCGCGCGCGGATGCCGCCACGAGGCGACGTGATGGCCCGTCGGATTGAAGAAGGCGCCGAGCCGCATCTGCCCTTTGTCGCTCATCCGCTTCTCGCCTCTTCTCGCCTCGCCGCCCTGGCAGAAAGCAGTATAGCGCGCCACGGATGAAATTCACCCCCGCGACGACGATCGCGGGGCCAAAAAGGTGCGATCGACGCAAAAGATCGCGCTAGTGCGCCTGCAGATTCTGGAGCAGCGGGATGTCTTTTGCCGCCTCGGGCTTCGGCCGCAGCGCCAGCGCTTTGGCTCACAGGGCGCAGCACGCGCGTGCTGGCGACAAACGGCGCATGGGTTGCGCCGATCGAAGGCGCGGCACCGTCAACGGATTTTCTCGACGGATGGGTGACGTGGCGCGCCGGCAAGCGCCGGTTGAAAACCGCTGGTTAAGGATTTCCGTCAATTATGCCGGTTTTGAGCAAAGCGGGCGCATAGGCCTGACGCCATGAGTGCAAGCCACGCGCAGTCCCTCGCCGCCGCGCCCGGCGCAGTGCAGCCGCCGAAATCCGATGTGCCGTCGGTCGCCGGCCGCGTCGATCTCGACGAGGCCTTGAACAACAACTGGATCGAATTCTGGTACCAGCCGAAGATCGACCTGCGCAAGAAACAGCTGGTCGGCGCCGAGGCATTTGCACGCGCCCGCCACCCGGTCCACGGCGTGCTGACGCCGGGCGCGTTCATGCCCGGCGCCAAGGAGTCGAGTGTGGTCACGCTATCGGAGCTGGCTTTGGCACAGGCGCTGCGCGCCGGCCTCAACTTCGCCAAGCTCGGTGTCAACCTGCGGCTCGCAGTCAACGTCCCAGTCGGCGCGCTTGTGAAAATCGCTATCGCCGACATCGTGCAGAAATACCGTCCGCAATACGACAAATGGCCGGGATTGGTTATCGACGTGACCGAGGAGCAGATCGTCACCGATCTCAAGCTCGCCGGCGAGCTCACCAAACGGCTCGCGCCGCTTAACGTCAAGCTCGCGCTCGACGATTTCGGCCGCGGCTATTCCTCGCTGGTGCGGCTCAAGGAGCTGCCGTTTGCCGAACTTAAGCTCGACCACGCCTTCGTCGCAGATTGCGGCACCGACAAGGTCAACGCGCCGCTGTGCAAGACTGTCATCGATCTTGCGCATAATTTCGGCTCGATCGCCGTGGCCATCGGTATCGAGAAGGCGGCCGATGCGCTGGCACTGGTCAGCATGGGCTGCGACTGCGGCCAGGGTTTTCTGCTCGGTCAGCCGATGCCGGAGGAACGCTTCCTCTCCCTCCTGCGCCAGCGCGCCGCTTCGCAGAAACAGACTGGCCCGGCGACCGCGGCCACCGCACGCCCAATGGAAAAGCAACGGGCCTAAAACCGCGGCGCTCGTTAATGCGTCCACGCGCCGCGCCGGCCGGCGGCGAAATTATCCGAGTACGCGATGCGCGCGCGCTTGTCCGGCTTGCTCTCAAACACCTGGTAGGCAATGCCCTCGCGCTCGCAATAGGCGATTGCGTCCTCCTTGCTGGCGAAGCGCAGCCGCAGCTCCTGCTTCATATCGCCGGAGCTGGTCCAGCCCATCAGCGGCTCGACCGTGCGCGGCTGCTCGGGCTCGTAGTCGAGCACCCATTCCTTGGTGTTGGCGGCGCCGGACTGCATCGCTGTGCGCGCCGGTTTGTAGATGCGGGCGGTCATGAAGCGGCTCTGCCTTGAGACACGCAGGGAGGCGGATGGTCGGGGCAGCAGGATTTGAACCTGCGACCTGCAGTACCCAAAACTGCCGCGCTACCAGGCTGCGCTATACCCCGCCGGTCGCGGCTTGGATACAGGTTTCGCCTGCGACCGGCAAGCCGAGCGTCCGGTGCCAATTTTGCCCGCCTTACACGCTCGCTTACGCTTACGCAGCAAGCGTAGATGGCATAACGGCTCGCTCGCGTTGCCTCGTCACTCGGCGTTGAGCGTTTGGACGGTCCAGGCCGTGCCGACGTTACCGAGAATGGCGGTCGAGGAAATCTGCGCGCCGTTCATCAACCAGATCGCGACATCGCCGCTTTGGTCGATCCAGAGAATGTCGCTCTTGCCGTCGCCGTTGAGATCGCCGGTGTAGGTGTGCGAGGTGGAGTAATAACACTCAACGCCGCCTTGGCCGCCTGGGATCGCGGAAATGCCGAAGCATTGACCTTGGCTCAAAGTGCCGTTCGTGCCGTCGCCGAAGGTGACGGTGTAGGGCGCGGAAGCTACGGACAGGAGACCGGTGCTGAAGGAAACCGCAAGGGGCGCCGGGCCCGAGGCGGGGGCGGCGGTCAGCGGCGCGCTGTAAGTCGAGGGGCAGATATCGGGGCGTCGAATTCATAGGCGCCGATCGAGGGCGGCGAGCCGCGCGGTTGGCAGTCGAGGTCGATTGCCGGCGCCCCGGCGACGGTGCCCGCGTGCCGGGCCGGGCTGCCGGATTGCAGGTGAAAATCGCCGCCGGAAAGGTTCACGAACAGCGGGTCGGAGTTGATGTTGTTGTTCACCCCACTGAAGCCCGACTGATCGATGATCGAGTAGCTGACCTGCGCGCACGACGTTATCCCCTTGAGCGGAGGGTTCGACTCGTTTCCCCAAAAGACCGTGTTCCAGATGTTCACACCGCTCACGCCGCCGCTTGACGTCACCCACACTCCCCAGCCGGGTGGATCCGAGGAAGTGCCGTTATAAATCGTGTTGTTGACTAACGATACGGCGGTTACTTTGTCGTTCGTTCCGCCTGATTGACTATCGATGATCTGTATCGTTCCCGAGCCCTGGCCCTCGTAGCCCATAAGATTGATGAGATTGTCGACGATTTCGGTGTTCATCACCGTGTTGTTGTTGGAGCCGGAATTGACGCCGGCCACGACGCCGAGTGCCTGTAGGTTACCGGTGAATGCATTGCGCGCGACCGTCACATCTTGAACGAGGTTGCCCGATGAGGCGCCGCCGATAGCGATGACCAAACCCTGAAAATTGTCGGTGAACGTGTTCTGAACAATCTGCACCCTTTGGGTGACATCGTTTGTTGGCCCGGCGCCCACTTCGACCGCGGAAGTGCCGGTGGATGTCATCTGCGAGAAAGTGTTGCCGAAAACCACGACGTCCTGAATGACGCTGTTGCTGACGCCTAGACCCCCTCCCTGGATATTGATCCCTTCAAACAATTGACTGAAGGAATTGTTAGCGATGGTCACATCGCTGATTGTTTCATCGCTTATGTTCGCTGGAACATAGGCCGCGAACGAATTGTTGCCGGCGCCATTGCTGAACGCATTGCCGGTAATCTAGAAGCAGCAGATCTGCGAAGGCGACAATATCTGTTGACCCATCAGGCTGCGCCCGGATCCGCCGATTTGCATGCCGTTGAAATTCGCCGGGATCGACGGGAAATTCAAACCGCTCATGGTGAAGAAGGATGCGGCGATGAATAGGAGCGGCCCGGGATTGGCAGCACCGCTCGCATTAATCGTGATGTTGGGCTGACCGTTATTGGCCAGGCCGGTCAGCGTGATCTGGCTGCGCGTGATCGGCGCGAAGCGCTCGGTCAGAGCGATCGTCGCGCCGGCGAGCGCCGGCGTGAAAGCGATGGTGATGGTGCCGGAGCCCGTGGCATTATTCGCCGCCAACAGCGCCTCGCGCAGCGAGATGCCGTCAGCTCCGGGATTGGCGATCAGCGCGCATGGGCTCGACGTGTCGCCATTGACCACGTCGTCGGTGGTCGCGACGACCAAGGTCGGACAGGACTGCTGCGCGAAAGCCCGCTGCGCGATCATTGTCGCCAGCAGGAGGCTCACAATCGCTCTCGTTCGCATCGTTCGCCCGAAGCGAGTGGCTCAGGCAAACGGTCCGGCCGCCGCCCATTTGCGCCGCTTGCCGTCACTCGGAAGCGCCAAGCGTGTCGCCACATCGACGCCCCTCAACGCTCACCGCGGTCGGCACCCTATTGGGTTCAGGCCAGCCCTTCAAGATCGCCCGACATTCAGTCGGCGCCCGCCCCTTGGATCGACCAGACCGTGGGTACATTGGCGATACCCGAAGCCGAGGAAATCTGCGATCCGTTCATCAACCAGACGCCGACATCGCCGCTGGTATCGATCCACAGGATGTCGCTCTTGCCGTCGCCGTTGAAGTCGCCGGTCTCCGCCACCGACCAGACGTTGGGCACGTTGCCGATGCCGACCGCCTGCCAGATTTGCCCGCCGCTCATGAACCAGATGCCGATGTCGCCACTGGTATCGCGCCACAGAATGTCGCTGGTGCCGTCGCCGTTGAAGTCGCCGGTGCCGACGATGGACCAGCCGGGCGGCGCTTTGCCGATCCCTGACGCCGAAGCGATTTGGGTCCCGTTCATGAACCAGATGCCGACATCGCCGCTTGAGTCGATCCACAGAATGTCGGTCTTGCCGTCGCCGTTGAAGTCGCCGGTGCCGGCGATCGACCACACCGAGGGCGGCGCATTGCCGACCGCCGCGGCCTGGACGATCTGCGTGCCGTTCATCAGCCAGACGCCGACATCGCCGCTGGTGTCGTGCCAGAGAATATCGCCCTTGCCGTCGCCGTTGAAATCGCCGGTTCCGGCGACCGACCACACGGTCGGAACATTGGCGACCCCCGCGGCCTGCGTGATCTGCGTCCCATTCATC
>Ga0207416_1001638_pt1 | contig 28172 bp, 23 predicted proteins | sample PaiPotPPM11metaG_FD_184107 | JGI IMG/M metagenome (GOLD analysis project Ga0207416, IMG submission 184107) | Iron sulfur acid spring bacterial and archeal communities from Banff, Canada, to study Microbial Dark Matter (Phase II) - Paint Pots PPM... ... | reverse complement strand
CACCCGCGCCGCCTCGGCGTGGGACATGCCGGCCGCGACCGCGCGCATGACCCGCTCCCGCAAGGCGTCCAGCGCCGCGGGCGACAAATGCCGTGCGTCGGTCTCCCCCACGAACCCAGCATAGCAGATTCACGCCGGGATGTCAAACATTTTATGCTCTGGTTAATAACATGTTGTTATGTTTTGATGTTACGGCTTTCGGGCGGCCACGATCCCCCAGCGATGGACGAACCGCACGGTGTCGCCGTCGAGCGAGACGTTCATGCCGGCGCGGTCGTCCGGGAGCGTCTCCAGCAGGCGGTCGCGCACCTGCGCCGCGCGGTCCGGCGGCGTGTGGGCAAGGCGCAACCACTCGCCCAACTCCCGGCCGGTCGCGCCTTCGGCGCGGCCGGTAACGGTCAATCCCTCGGCCGCGAGCATGCTTTCGATTCCCCGCGCGCTCTGCATTTCCATGTGCGCGGGATCGCGGAGCCGCTCGATCTCGTTCTGCAGCGCCCGCGCGCCGTCGTCGCCGGCGCCGACGAGGTCGCCGATGATCACCCGCCCCCCCGGCCCGACGACGCGCACCATCTCCCGTACCACCAGGCGCGGCTCACCGAAATGGTGCAGCGCGTATGTGGTCACCGCGAGCGAAAACACCCCGTCCCGGAACGGCAGGCGCTCGGCGGCGCCCCGGACCAGCGCCACTGCCCCGACGCGCGTCTCGGCGGAGAGATCCCGAAGACGGCGCCGCGCCTGTTCCAGCATCGCGGCGGTGAGATCCACGCCGGCCGCCTGCCTTACGAGGGGCGCCAGCTTCGCCAGCACGGCCCCGGGACCGCAGGCGACGTCCAGCGCCCGGTCGGCCGGGGCCGGCGCCGCCAACCGCAGCAGCGCCTCGTTCTCGTCGCGCCGCTCGGCGACCGGGCTCGACGAATACGACCGCGCCGTCGCGGTGAACCGCGCCTCGTTCAGGCGGCGGGCGTCGGCGGCCGCGTCCCCGCCCCCATGTCCGCCGCGGTCCTCGCCACGCGGGCCGGTCACGGCAGCGGCACCATCGTGCGCCGCCGTCCGGCGAACGTGGCCACGTCGCCGTACCCGGCGGCGCGCGCCAGCGCGGCGCCGCGGTCGAAGTCCCTGGCGACGTCCTCCGGCGTGTGCGCGTCGGAATTGATGAGCGTCGGGACGCCGGCCCGGCGGCAGGCCGCCAGGAACGCCGGCGCCGGATACAACTCGCCGACCGGCTTCCGCAGTCCGGCGGTATTGATCTCCGCGCACACGCCGGCGCGGGCGAAGGCCTCCGCGGCCGCCTCGTACTGATCGAGGATATCCGCGGCGGGACGGTACCCGCACACCTTAATCACGTCCGCGTGCCCGATGAAGTCGAAGAAGCGCGTGCCGGCCGCCGCGGCGATGAGCGCGAAGTACTGCCGGTAGGCGTCGAGCACGTCGCGGCGGGTCCATTCCTCTGGGTGGGAAAGATCGTCAAAACCCCACCACACCCCGCCCCGCTCTTCCGGTGGGATCCAGTGCACCGAGCCGATCGCGTAGTCCCAAGGATAGCCGCCCATCAGCCGCTCGAGCTCGCGCTCGTAGCCCGGCAGATAATCCCATTCGAGCGCGACCTTCACCGGCAGCCCCCCCTGGCGGGCCGACTCGATGAGCCGCAGGTAGTCGTCGAGCGATTCCGTGCACTGCTCGTCGACCCACCCCGACACCGCGTCCCGCGGCGGATACATTGCGCGGCACTCGCGGAACCGGTGCGGATGCTCGCTGAAGCCGATCTCGGTAAGGCCGCGCGATCGCGCCGTATCCACGAATCGCTTCAGCCACTCGAGCGTCCAGGGACCGCGCTCGAGGTGCATGTGGTAGTCCGCGCGCACGGGCGCGGCCGCCGCCGTCACAGCCGGGCGGTGCGCGCGCGGCGCGCGAACGTCTCCGCGTCCGGATGATCGCTCGTCAGCAGGTCCTGGGCGGCCGCCTCGCGATCGTACTCGGTGCGGACGATCTCGGCCCGCCACGCCCCGCGCTCGAGCGTCAGGATCGCCCACGCCGGCCGCGGATCGCCGTCGAACGGGAACCCGACGCTGCCGGCGTTTACGATCAGCCCCCCGGCCACCTCGCGAATGTAGGCGCGGTGAATGTGCCCGTAGACGAGGGTCCGTGTCTCCGCCTGCTCGAACGCGCGCGTCACGGTCGCCGCCGGCGACGCGGGGTCGATCATGTCGGTGGTCGACCACGGCGTCGCGTGCACCAGCACCAGCGGCGGACCGCCCGGCGGCTCGACCCGCTGCAGCCGCGGCAGCCCGCGGAGCCAGTCCACCTGCTCCGGCGTCAGGCGGGTGCGGGCCCAGGCGGCGACGGCGCCCACGGCGCCCTCGGGCGAGGCCGCGACCATCTCGTCCGTGTTGCCGATCACCGCCGGGTAGCCCGTCTCGATCAACCGCTCGACGGCCTCGCGGGGCCGCGGGCCCCCAAACGCAAAATCGCCGCCGTTCAGGACACGGTCGAAGGGTCCGCGGGCGCGGACCTCGGCCAGCACCGCCTCGAGGGCGGCGGCATTCCCGTGCACGTCCGAAAAAATCGCGACCCGCATGGTCTCCTACCCGGTGCCCGCCCGGACCAGCGGCACGTCGAAGACCGCGTCGAGGAACCGGGCGACGATCCGGCCCGTCGCGCCCCAGACGACGCTGGATCCCGCCTGATAATAGTACATCACGACGCTGTCGCCGCGGGGACGGCGGTACAACTCGCTGCGCACGTTGCGCGGATCGAGCAGCGTGCGCAGCGTCACGACGAGCACCGCGTGCACCTCATCCGCGCTCACGCGCAGGCGCGCGGGATACGGCAGCGCCGCCACGAACGGCGACACCATGAACCCGGAGATGGCCGCTTCCTCGTCGTCGAGCCCGCCGAGCACCCGGACGTCGGACGGCGGGACGCCGATCTCCTCGTGCGTCTCACGAAGCGCGCCCGCGAGCGGCTCTTCGCCGTCGTCGAGCGCGCCGCCGGGAAAGGAAATCTGTCCTTTGTGGTGTTCGACCTGATTCGTGCGCTGGGTCAGGACCAGCGCCGGGCCGGTTTCCGTCACGACCAGCGGCAGCAGCACCGCGGCACGCCGGAGTCCCGCGCCGATTGGCGCGATCTGCCGCGGACGGTCAAGCACGGTACGGATGTGCGCGTACAGGGATTCGGGATCGGACAGCAGCGCGTTCACCCGCGCGCCGGAATCGGGAGTCGGAGTCACCATGCCCTCCTTCATAACGGGGACGACGCCATGATACCACGGACATCAATATACAGGCGAGGCGGCCGGGGAATCACCGTGGTCAGGGTGAAGCTGCGGCGATGAGCATGACGAGCGAGCCGGCCCTGCGCGCGGTCCGGTCCCTCGGCCCTTAAACCCAGGGCGCCGTCAGACCGAGCGCGGCGAGCTTGGCTTCGAGCTCCGCGCGTTCGCGATTGCGCGCGAGGCTCCCGTCCCTGCGCCGCGTGAGCAGACCGTGGCGTTCCGCCGCGGCCATCGCGGCGGCGCGGTCGTTCGTGTTGATCAGGTGGATCAACTCGGCTTCGATGCCGGACAGATGCAGCGCCCGGCGCCGGTAATCGAGGAAGGCCTCCCACACGATCGGCACCCACGCGGCGACGATCTCTTCGCCGATCACGCGCGCGTAGGCCCGGATCTCCTCCTGCGCGTGGTCGTCCATCCGTAGATCGAGGAAGTGCAGCAGGTTGTGCAGGTTGATCTTCCAATACGCCTCGGTGTACGTCGACAGCGGGAGGTCTTTGCGGGCCTGTTCGCGCGCGACCCCGGCGGCGAGCCGTCCCTCGTAGACGCGCCGCGCTTCGTCTTGGAGCGCGCGCTCCGCGGCGGACAGCTTCTCCCCAACCTCGACGGGCAGCGTACCGCCGCTGCCCTGGCGATTGAGCGTCGACTGCGCGCGCCACTGGTCGGGCGGCGTTTGCTGCGCCGCGTCAATCGCCACGGAATAGCGAGTACTGTACTCGTTAATTGAGGCCGTTCTATGTCGCACGTACTGCCGCCATGTGTCCATTGGCACGCGCAGATGGAATTTGATGTCGCACATTTCAAAAGGAGTAGTGTGAGCGTGACGCATCAAATAGCGAATGAGTCCGCGGTCCTGGTGTATCTGCTTGGTGCCCGCGCCGTAGGAAATGCGCGCGGCCTGGACGATCGCGCCGTCGTCGCCCATGTAGTCGAGTACGCGAACAAACCCGTCATCGAGGACTTTGAACGGCCGGCCGAGCATCGCATCGAGCGCCGCCACGTATGTGCGCGGGATTTGTTCCGGTACGGTCCGATCATCGGAGCCGAAGTCAGACATTGGTTCGGTGACACGCGGGGTGTCGGATCCGGGCTTGAATTCGCGGCTCTTGGCGGAGTCCGAGGTCATTGTGGGTTGTGGGCTTCCCGCCGCATCGGAGGGGCTTTGGTGTCCCACTGTTCGACACACCGAGGGTGAACCCTTGGCCCCGGTGCGCCCGGGCCCCCCTGAAGGACATTGCGGAAACCTCGCGGTATAATTGGGGTCGGCAACGGGAGTCCCGAGGGAGAGAAGGAGGCACGCAGGATGACCTACACGATCACCGAGCCCTGCATCAACGTCAAAGACCGTTCATGCGTGGAAGTCTGCCCGGTGGACTGCATCCACCCCAAGGCGGACGAGGATCAGGGCGAAGTGATGCTCTATATCCACCCTGACGAGTGCATTGACTGCGGCGCCTGCGAGTCGGTGTGCCCGGTCACGGCGATCTTCGCCGAAGCCGATGTTCCGGAGCAGTGGAAGCAGTTCAACGAGATCAACGCCGACTATTTCAAACTGAGCAAGGAAGAGTTCGCGGCCAAACACGGCCGCAATCCTTAAGTTTCTCAGGGCGGCTGAACGACACGGGCCCGGCGGCTTTGCCGCCGGGCCCGAAACGCTTTCCGCCGACTTGAGGCGATAATCAGGAACCCCGGCCGCCGGCCGGGACCCGCGCCGCGGCCCTAGTCCCCCGGCGCTCCCGCCTTCACCTTGCCGAGCGTCGCCTGCGCGATCGAGACCGCGCGCTCCACGTCCGCGCGCGACACGTCGACGTGCGTAACCGCGCGGATCCGCGTCTTCGATGCCGCGCCCATCCGCACGCCGGCGTCGGCGAGGCGCTTCGCCACCTCGGGCGCCGTCATCCCGAGCCCTGTGACGTCGAAAAACACCAGGTTGGTTTCCGTATGTTCGACGTCGATGCGGATGCCCGGGATCTCCGCGAGCCCGCGCGCGAGGATCTTGGCGTTGGCGTGGTCTTCCGCCAGCCGGTCCACGTTGTGGTCGAGCGCGTAGAGCCCGGCCGCGGCGATGATCCCGGCCTGCCGCATCGCGCCGCCGAAAAGATGCTTGTAGCGCCGGGCCTCCTTGGCGAACTCGCGGTCGCCGGCCACAAGCGCCCCGACCGGGCAGCCGAGGCCCTTGGTGAGGCAGAACGTCACCGAATCGTATCCCTTCGCCTGCTCCGCGGCCGGCACGCCCGACGCCACGACCGCGTTCATGAGCCGCGCCCCGTCGATGTGCGTCCGGAGGTTGTGCCGGCGCGCCGCCTCGGCGACCTCGCGCAGCCGCGCGAGCGGCCACACGGTGCCGCCGCCGCCGTTGGACGTTTGCTCCACCGAGACGAGGCGCGTGCGCTGGCAGTGCGGGTCGTCCTTGCGAACCGCTTCCTCGACGTCGCGGCCGGTAAACAGGCCGCGCTCGCCGTTGATCGTGTAGATCATGACGCCCGAGAGCAGCGCCGGACCGCCGGCTTCCGCGTTGACGATGTGCGCGGTCCGGTCGATGACCACCTCGTCGCCGGGCTTGGTGTGGACCTTGACGGCGATCTCGTTGGCCATCGTCGCCGACGGGAGGTACCAGGCCTGCTCCTTGCCGAGCAGCGCCGCGACCCGTTCCTGCAGCGCGTTGACCGAGGGGTCCTCAAGTTTCTGCTCGTCGCCCACCGGGGCGCGCAGCATGAACTGGCGCATGCCCTCGGACGGCCTCGTCGCGGTGTCGCTGGACAGATCGATAAATGTCGCCAAACGCTTATCCTCCCCGGCCGACGCGATGATAACCTATTGCGTCTTTGTCGAGATTCTTCCTGTCTGCTAGAATCCGTGCCGACAGCACGGCCGGTATCGCCGCTCAGGGCGGCCCGCCGTCAACGCTCGTGCCAGAGGGTTTGAGGCCGCAGATTGCGGGAGATGCCGAGCTGACCGGCCATCAACGTCGTCCAGGACAGAAATCCCTCGATCATCATCAGGGCTTCGTCTTCGATTTCGTCGGGGTCGAGCGTCTGATGCACGTCGCCGAGGTGGTCGCCGATGCCGCTGCAGAAGGCGCGGACGTCGCGAAGCAGCTCGACGGCGACGTGGCGCGCCTCCGGTCCGATGACCTTCGACCGTCCGGACGCGGCGCGCAGCCGCGCGGTCTGCGCGCCGGACCAGTCGACGAGATTATCGAGGACGTAGACGGCCTCGCCCGGCCCGCGCTCGACGACCACCGCCACGAATCCCTGACAGGCGCGCCAAACTTGGCGTATCAGGCTCGCGAGGAACCGTTTTTCGTCTGCGGAAAAGCCGGTCTGCCTGGCCACCGTATCCTCTCGAACGGAACCCGATCTCCCGCGGACCGCCGTCGGACGTGTACCGCGGAGTCCCTCACGCGTGGCTGCGTTTCGACGCGGCAAAATCGCCCTCCTGTGCCGGAGCCCCGAAAGTGAGGGGGATCGCGGAGATTCTTCGGGACCTCGGCGAGCCGCCGGCCTCGCCGTTCGCCCCGGCGCCCTTCCAGCAAGCGGCGCTCGACGCGCTGGGCCGCGGCGACGTCCTCGTGTCCGCGCCGACCGGCAGCGGCAAGACCTGGATCGCGGAACAGGAGATCGCACGGCTGCTCGATCGATCCCGGACCGGCACGCCGCGGATCTGGTACACGACGCCGCTCAAGGCATTGTCCAATCAGAAGTTCCGCCGGTTCCAGGCGATGTACGGTGAAGATCGCGTCGGGCTCCTTACGGGTGAGCGGCGGCTGAACGCGCACGCGCCCGTCGTCGTCGCCACGACGGAAATTCTGAGGAACGCGCTGTACGGCGACGACCGCGGCGTCCCCGACGTCGTGGTGCTCGACGAAGCCCACTATCTCGCCGATCCGGAGCGCGGCACCGCGTGGGAAGAAATCCTGCTGCTGGCCGCGCCCGAGACGCGCCTCCTGCTGCTCTCGGCCACGATTCCGAACGCGGCGCAGCTGGCCGACTGGATGGCCACGGTTCGCGGGCGGCGGCCCGAGGTCATCACGCTGACGACGCGCCCGGTGCCGCTCGAGTATCTGCTCGCCGACGGCGACGGCCGGCTTCACCCTCCCGATCCGGCCCGGCTCCGCACCCGCCGGCGGCACCCGCAGTGGCTCGCGGCGATCACCGGCGCGCTGGTTCGCCACCGGCTCACGCCGGCGATCCTCTTCTTTCCCAGCCGCCGAGAGTGCGACGAATCGGCGCGCCAGCTCGGTACGCACGTCACGCCCGGCGAGCCGGAGCGCGCCCGCCTGATCGAGGAGTGGCTCCGGCGCGTGCCGCAGCTGGCGGGACATCCGCTCCTCCCCGGGCTCCGCCGAAGCGGGGTCGCCGCGCATCACGCGGGGCACCTCACAGGCTGGCGCATGTGCGTCGAAGAGCTCCTGGAAGCGGGGCTCGTGCGGTTCGTCTGCGCGACCACCACGCTGGCGGCCGGTCTCGACGTGCCGGCCCGCACCGTCGTGCTCTCCACGCTCCACCGCCACGGCCCGGCCGGGCCGGAATCGCTCACCGCGACCGAGTTCCATCAGATGACGGGCCGCGCGGGCCGGCGCGGCCGCGACACGCTCGGGATCACCGTGATCGTCGCCCCGATCCGCGACGACGCGGAGGAAGGCCTCGCGCTCTCGGACGCGGCGCCCGAGCCGATCCGTTCGGCGTTTACCGCGAGCGACGCCCAGGTCCTCAACCTGCTCTCGCGGACCAGCGCGTCGGAGGCCGAGGCCATCGTGCGCCGGTCGTTCGCGGCCTACGCGCGCGCCCCCGAGGTGGACGCGATGCGGCGGCACCTCGCCGCGTTTCCCCACGATTCGCTGACGGAGCGGCCCTGCGGCGATCGCCTCGCGACGCGCCAGCGGTTCGACGATCTGCTCCGGCGGCTTCGGCGCGCGCGCCACGGCCCCGGCGCGACGGCCGAACTCACACGGCTCGGCGAGGACCTCGTGACCATGCCGTGCACCGGCTGCCGCGTGACGGAACGCTGCCTGGCGAATCTTCCCGAACTGCGGGCCGTCGAGCGCGAGCGGCAGGCGCTCGAGCGTGAGCTCGCGGCGCTGGAGGATCGCGAGGTCGGGCCGTTTCGGCGGCGGGCCGGCGTGCTGCGGGCGCGCGGGTACCTCGATGCGGAATGGCGGCCGACCGCCTGGGGGCGCGTCGCGGCGCGCATCCGGCACCCCCGCATGATCGTCCTCGCGGAAGCGCTGCGGGCGGGCGCGCTTCCCGACGACCCCGCGGCACTCGCCGCGGTCGGCGGCGCGCTCGGCACGGAGCGTCCCGCGCCGGCCCGGACGCGCGTTGGCCGTATCGGCCCGGGATTTCATCATCGCGGCGACCGCTACCGCCGTGCGCCGGCCTTCCGTGGCGATCGGCGTGCGCCGGGAATCCACGTGCCGCCCGCCGCGCGGGGCGCGCTCGTGGCGCTGCGCCGCATTGTCGCGCGGCTCAACGAAGACTACAAGGAAGCGGACCTGCCCTTCGATCCGCTCGAGGCTCAATTCGTAGGCGAGGCGGACGAGCCGCCGGCCGCCGTCTGGCGCGCCGCGGTCGTCGGTGCGTGGGCGTCCGGACGCGCGTGGGGAGATGTGACGCGCACGTTCGAGATCCCCGAAGGCGACATGCAGCGGCTCGCGTGGCAGGCCGCCGAGATCCTGATGCAGATCGAAGACGTGCCCGACTCGCCGCTGGCGGCGGCCGCGCGGGCCGGACGAGAGGCCATTTTGCGGACGCCGGTTGAGTGAAGTGCAGGGACGCGCGCGCGGCCGCGCGGAATCCCTCTGCCAAGATGCCTCCGAACGCAGGGCCGCTCGCTGACCTGACCGTTCTCGATCTGTCCACGATCGTGTCCGGCGGCACCGTGACGTCGATGCTGGCGGACTTCGGCGCCGACGTCGTCAAGGTGGAGCACCCTCGGGGAGGCGATCCCCTGCGCACGTGGGGGCCGTTCGTCGCCGGCCAGTCCGTCTGGTGGAAGATCATGGGCCGCAACAAAAAGTCGGTGACGCTCGACCTGAGCCGGCCCCGCGGTCAGCAGATCCTGCTCGATCTCGTGAAACAGGCCGACGTGCTGGTCGAGAACTTCCGCCCGGGCACGCTCGAGCGGTGGAACCTCGGGCCGGACCGCCTGCACGCCGCGAATCCGCAGCTGATCGTGCTGCGCGTCTCCGGATTCGGGCAGACCGGCCCCTACCGCCACCGCCCGGGCTTCGGCACCGTGGCAGAGGCCATGAGCGGCGTCGTCGCGATCAGCGGGTTCCCCGATTCGCCGCCGCTCGCGCCGCCGATGCCGCTGGCCGACGAAGTCGCCGGCCTGATGGGGGCCTTCGCGATCCTCGCCGCGCTCCGCGCGCGCGAGGATCGCGGCGCCGGCCAGGTGATCGACGTCAGCCTCTACGAGCCCCTCTTCCGTCTGCTCATCCCGCACATCACGCAGTACACCTCGCTTGGAATCGTGGCCCGGCGCACCGGCAACCACTTTCCGGACGCCGCGCCCCGCAATCTCTACCGCACCGCCGACGGCGGCTGGATCGCGATCTCCGCGACCAGCCAGCGGGTCTTCGAACGGCTCGCCGCGGCGATCGGCCGGCCGGGACTCGTCGAGGATCCGCGCTTCCACGACAATCCCGCCCGCGTCCGCCACCACGAGGCCCTGGACGCGATCCTCGCCGAGTGGTTCGGCGCGCACCCCGAGGCGGCGGCGCTTGCGCGGCTGGAAGAAGCCGGGGCGGTCGCGGGTCCGGTGTACGACGTGCCGCGCATCCTCGACGACCCGCACTACGCCGCGCGCGACGACATCGCGACCGTGCACGACCCCGACGCGGGCGACCTGCGCATGCCCGGCGTGGTGCCGAAATTCTCGGACACTCCCGGCGCGGTGCGGCACACCGGTCCCGCGCTCGGCGCGCACAACAGCGAGATCTACGGCGGCCGGCTCGGGCTCGACGCGGCGGAGATCGAACGGCTCCGCGCCGAGGGGGTCGTCTGACCGTGCGGACCGTTCCGGCCGACGCGATCACCGCGGCGCTGCGCGATCTCTGCATCACCGTAAACCACCGGATGGGCGCCGACATGCTCGCCGCCCTGGAGCGCGCCCGCGCTGCCGAGGAATCCGAGATCGGCCGCACGGTGCTCGCGCGCCTGCTCGAGAACGCGCGGGTGGCCCGCGAGGAGTGGTTCCCGATCTGTCAGGATACCGGGACGGTGGTCGTGTTCGTGGACCTCGGGCAGGATGTCCACGTGACCGGCGGCGACCTTCAGGGCGCGATCGACGAAGGCGTCCGCCGGGGATACCGCGAGGGCTATCTGCGCGCCTCGGTGGTGCGCGCCCCGCTCGACCGGCAGAACACCGGCGACAACACGCCGGCGATTGTGTACACGCGCATCGTGCCGGGCGACCGGATCACCCTGTCCGTTCTCGCGAAAGGCGCGGGGTGCGACAACATGAGCCGGCTCGCGATGCTCACGCCCGCGGAGGGGCGGGAGGGCGTCGTCGAGTTCGTCACGCGCACGATCGCGGAGGCGGGGCCCAACCCGAGCCCCCCGCTCGTCGTCGGCGTCGGAGTGGGCGGCACGTTCGAGCAGGCGGCGCTCCTCGCGAAGCGCGCGCTCTTGCGGCGCGTCGGCGACCCGTCGCCGGAACCGGACGCCGCCGCGCTGGAAGCCGAGCTGCTCCGGCGCATCAACGATCTCGGGATCGGCCCCGGCGGGTTCGGCGGGCGGATCACCGCCCTCGCCGTGCACGTGGAGCAGCACCCCACCCACATCGCGAGCCTGCCGGTGGCCGTGAACCTGGACTGCCACTCCCACCGGGCCGGCCAGGCGGTCTTGTGAGCCGACCGGCCGCGGCCCCCCGGGAGATCAAGACGCCGCTTGAACCCGCCGAGATCGAGCGGCTCCACGCCGGCGACGAGGTGCTGCTGTCGGGCGTCATCTACACCGCGCGCGACGCGGCCCACGAGCGGCTGACCCGCATGATCGCCGCGGGTGATCCCCTCCCCGTCAACCTCGCCGGCGAGATCATCTACTACTGCGGCCCTACACCGGCGCGGCCGGGACGGCCGATCGGCTCCGCCGGTCCGACGACGGCGTCCCGCATGGATCCGTACGCGCCGTCGCTGCTGGAGCACGGCGTGCGAGGAATGATCGGCAAGGGCCGCCGCTCGGCCGCGGTCAAGGACGCGATCCGGCAGGCCGGCGCGGTGTACTTCGCGGCGGTCGAAGGAACCGCCGCCCTGCTCGGACGGTGCGTGCGCAGCGCGGAGGTCGTGGCGTTTCCCGATCTCGGCGCGGAAGCCATCTACCGGCTGGTGGTGGAGCGGTTTCCGGTCGTCGTCGCGAACGATTGTCACGGCGGCGACGTTTACGATGAGGGCCGGGCGAAGTTTCGGCGGTAGCGCCTTGTCCGGGGCGCCGCGCGAGGCTACTCCTTTGCGTCGACGCCGAATTCCGTCGTCTGTCCACCGCGCCCGCTGGGCATAAAGGCGTATGGCCGCGCCGGGCGCCCACCCGGCTGCGAGCAGACCGCTATCGAGAGGTGACCAATGCGCAGCACACACGTAGTGGCTCTTGTCATCCTGGCGATGCTGGTCCCGGCGTCGGCGTCGTTCGCGACCGCCGCCGCGCCGGCCGATCCCGTGGTCGCCCACGTCGCCACGCTGCACGGACACGCCTTCGACGTGGCATATCTTCAGGACGTCATTCCGGTGGACGATGAGTCCGTCGAGATGGCGATGACCGCCACGCTCTATGCCGACCATCCGGACCTGCTGCACTGGAATCAGAACTTCACCGAGCGGGAGCACGCCCAGATTCAAAAGATGATGGGGATGCTGAACGGCCTCGGCGCTCAGCCGGCGCAGCGGAACGAAGGCGTGGCCACCGCGCCGGTGAAGCAGCTGCGGTCGCTGCGCGGCGCCGCGCTCGAGCGCACGTACATCACACTGATGACGCAACACCTCAATCGGACCACCGCGCTGTCGAAGCTCGCCGCGCAGCGGGCGGACCAGCCGGAGCTGCGGGCGTTCGCGGCGAGCGCCGCGGCGGCGGACGGCAGGGATTCGAGCACGCTGCGGGGCTGGTTGACGGCCTGGTACCACTAGACCGGACGGCCGGCCCGGGCGGGCCGGAATCGTGAAGCGGCTGCCCGCCTAGCCGGCGGAGACCGCGGATGCCGACGGCGCGCGATCCAGCGCGCCGTCGAGCGTTTTCGTCATCCGCATCACGCCGTAGGCCTCCTGCGACGACAGGCGGCCGAGGGCGGCAAACACCTCGTTGTGCATCCGGTAGGCGTCGGCGGACTTGCCCCACCGCGCCAGCACGCGCGCCAGCGCGTGGCCGGCCACGATGACTTCGGTGGTCATGCCGGCCTGGGTGCTGTGCTGATACGCGCTCGTGAGGTACCGCAGTCCCTTCTGAATCTGCCGCTCGGCGACCGACACCACGCCGAGCACGATGCTCGCACGCGCCGCTTCGTCCGCGAGCCCGCGGGCGTGGCTGCAGCCCACGGCCTGCTCCGCCGCTTCGCGTGCCTCGGCAAGCGCACCGAGGGCCAGGTAGCACCGCGCCAGCTCCGTGAGCGCGCGGCATTCGCCGAGGACGTCCGATAGCCGCCGCGCCATCGTCGCCGCGAGGGTGAGATGCTCCAGCGCGCCGTCCGGCTGGCCCGACTCAATCAGCACCATCGCGAGGTTATTGCGCACGCGGAAGGTCGTCTGCAGGTCTTCGTACTGCTCCGCCGTCCGCAAGGCCCGATGATACTCGTCGAGCGCTTTGGGATAGTCGCCGGTCCGGTAATGGACGACGCCGAGGTTCATCCGGACTTCGGCGGTGCTGGCCGGCGCGGCCGCCTGCAGCAGCGCGAGGGATTCCATCGCGGTGGCCTGGGATTCGTCGTACTGGCCGAGCCGAAATTGCATCGTGCTGAGATACAGGAGCAGCTCCCCGTGAAGCACCGGCGCCGGCTTCCGCAGCGCCGGGATCAGCGCGAGCGCCGTTCGATAAATCCCGACCGCGTCGTGCAGCCGGCCTGTTCTGTGCGCGACGAGACCGATCCCGCGGAGCGCGCGGCATTCCATCAGCCGGTCGCCGCCGCCCCGCGCCTCGTCCAGCGCGTCCCGCAGCAACGGCTCCGCTTCCGGCAGACGGTGGAGCTCCAGCAGCGCCTCGCCGATCCCGAGGTTCGCGTTGGCCGCCGCCTGATGCACGCCCGCCCTCTCGGCGAGGTCGCGCTGCTCTTCAAAGACGGCCAGCGCGGCGGCGTAGCGGCGCTGGCTGAGGGCCAGCCGGCCGCGCTCGTCGAGTTCCCGGAGCGTACGCTCGAGCGTGCGGGAATCGAGTCCGTCGAGGAAGTACACGAGCGGCCGGTCGAGCCTTTCCGCGAGATGCCGCAGGGTACCGAGCGACGGCCTCGCGCCGTCGCGTTCAAGGAGGCTGATAAACGCCTTGGTCAGAGCGGGAGCCGCGACCTCGGACTGGCTGAGGCCGCGCGCAATCCTGGCTTGTTTCAGTCGTTGCCCGAAGGTCAATTGGGGCATTTGCGGTCCCCCCGGGACGTCAACGCGCCCTTGACTATTGGGCGGAGGGACTCGCTACTCCTTCACGTCCGGTAGGGTGGCCGTCCGGCCGGCATGGCCTACCGATACCGTCGTCCCTCTTGCGCTGGCCGGGCTAACCGCCGCCCCCGTTTTCGCCGTCGGCCGCAATTTGATCGGCGTTGTAGGAATGACCGATCTGGAACCCTGCCCCGGTAATGCCGCCAACCATAAGCACCGCAACAGCCGCAATAATCGCGAAGATCGTCCGCATCTCGTCACACCCCCACTGAGTTTTGGCCGGACGGCCACGTCGAACCATAGTCGAGTCACCGAAGGAATTTCGAAGCACGAGTGTTGGTCCGATGTATGCGGCAAGTAGCTCCCCTGCACCGTTTGGCAAGTTGAGCATTGCTTGCTTAAATACCTACCGAACGGACGTACGATTGACTAATCCGGCTGTCTTCCGCCGGCCGCAGTTTCGGGACCCGCTCCCATCGTGTCGACAAACGGGCGGGAACCGAGCGAGACGTCGTGCCGATGACGCCAGGAATTCCGGCCGCGATCTTGTAACGAAAGACGCACGCTCAAGAAGAACGCGCGAGGGGCGCGGAGAGTCCCGGGAGGGCGCAACGATCGGCACGACTTCGCACAGCGCGGCCCGGCCGGCGCCCGGCACGCGCGTCCGGGCCGAGTTCACGGAGATGTCGGACGGACGCCGGGCTCTCGCCCATGTCGGGCCGTGGACCGTCGGCGTGCCGGACGCCGTGCCGGGCGATCTCGCGGACGTCGAGCTGCGCGAGCGCCGCGAAGGCGCGTATCGCGGGCACATGATCACGCTCGTCCGTCCGTCGCCGCAGCGCGTGGCGCCGATGTGCCCCCACTTCGAGCAGTGCGGCGGATGCCAGTGGCAGCGGATCAGCGACGCCGCGCAGGCCGAATACAAGGGCGCGCTTGTGCGGCGCGCGCTCGCGGCGGTCGACCTCGGCAAGGTGCCCGTGCGGGTCGTGCCCGCGGCCGCCCCGTGGGCCTACCGCACGGCCGGCACCTACGTGCCGGCCGTCGACGATCGAGGACCGGCCCTCGGCCTCCACGCGGCGGCCGGGCCCTTACCCGTCCCGATTCATACCTGCCTCGTCCAGTCTCCGCCGCTGCGGGCCGCGTTCGACGAGATGCAGCGCGCCTGGCGCGCGCTGGCGGCCCGGCTCGAGCACGCCGGCACAGGCAAGGTGCCGTGCCGGCAGGTGCGCATCAGGATCGGGGACGCGTCGCGCGACGTCGCGATCGGATTGATCCACGACGGCCGGCTCACCCAGCACGCGCGCGAGGCCATCGTGGACGTCATCGTGAGCCACGTCGCCCGCGTCGTTGAAATCACCGGCAAGCCGGCCCGGTCGCTGCCGCGGCCGGGCGGTTCGATGAGCGGATTGCGGTGGGGCCGCAGCGGAGTCGTCGATGCAATCTTAGATCGCTGGTACCACGTGCCGGTCTTCGCGCCGTTTCCGGTGACGGGCCGCGCGGCCGGCGGCGCGATCGCTTCGGCGCTCGATGCCCTCGCACTCGATAACGGGACGACGCTGCTCGAGACGGACGCGGGGATCGGCGCCTACACGCTTCCCGCCGCATCGAGGGCGCGCCGGGTGGTCGGACGGACGACCGCCGAGCACCTCGAGATGGCGCGGCAGAACGCGCTGTGGAACGATGCCGCAAACGCAGTGTTCGTGGACCGCGCCGCCCAGACGCTCGCGCGGCTTTTCCGCTCGCACGGACCGATCCAGCGCGCGCTCGTGCAGGTGACGCCGGATCCCGTGCCGTTCGAGGCGCTCCATCGGGCCGGCGTGCGCCGTCTTGTCCTCCTCACGAGTTCCCCAACGCGGCTCGGCGAGGCCCTTCGCGCAGCGGCCGCCGACGGATTTGAGGCGCGCGCCGTGACGGTAACCGACACGCATCCGCAAACGAGCCGCGCAGAGATTCACGTTGCGCTGGAGGCCCGTCACGGCGCGTGGCCGGGGGCCGGGACCCGTGACACCCACGACGAGGTCCCGCCCGTCCTCGAGCCGCTTCACCCGCTCCGGGGATCCGCCGAACCCCAGCCTCGGTGAGGAGCGTGGGGCATGCGGCGGTCAGCCGTCTCCCCGCGGCTCTTCTGCGGCGGGCCGCTTTCGTTGCCGCGTTGCGGCCCTTCCGAAAAAGCTACGTCGCCGGTTCGGACACAGCACTCAGGGCGGCGTCCACGGACCCGAAGATCGGGCACAGATCGGCGAGGTCCACCGCGCTCAGCACGGGCCGCAGCGGAGAGTCCGGTGACACCACGAGAAACAGGGCGCGACGGTTGATCCGCAGGCGCGTCGCCGCCTGGAACAAAGCCGACACGCCGTGGCTGTCCAGGTACGCCGCCCCGCTCAGCGAGACGATCAACGGCCCCGCAACTTGCGCCGCCGCATGCTCAAGCGCTGCGGAGAAGCGATCGACCGTCCTCATGTCGACCTCACCGCCGACTTCCACGAGGCAGGCGCTTCCAGATACGCGGATCGGGAACTGCCCGTCCGGCAGCGGCGGCGCGGGGCCGTCCAGGGCGGTCACGGTCGCCGCGGGCGTCTGCGGCGCGGTGGCCGCCGCATCCACCGGCGGGGACGGCGCCGGCGCCTCGCCCGCCAGAGACACGGCGAGCCGGACCGACGTGCCGATGTTCGTGGTTTCGACGTCGACGGTGTCGACGAGCGCGCGCATGACGATGAGACCGCGTCCGCCGTCGTTTTGTGGCCGCGCCGGCCGCCAGCGGCCCCGATCCGCGACCTCCACGCGCAACATCGTGCCGTCGCGCCATGCCCGCACCGACACCGCCCCGGCCGCGACGACGTACGCGTGCTCGATGACGTTGTTCACCGCCTCGCCGACGGCGACGGTCAGGGCAAACGCCCGCTGCGCGTCGAGCGCCAGCCCGCGCACCACGTGCTGCAGCGCGTGACGGATGATCGGAAGACTGTCGGGCTCGGCCGGAACGATGAGATCCAGCCGGTCTACTGGGTTGGGGGCCACCGCCACGGCGACGAGGGCCACATCGTCCGGCGCGTCGCGGACATCGAGCCGGTCCAAAATCGCGTGCGCGGGCGCCGGGTCCCGCTCGTGCTGCTGCTGCTCGAGCGCGGCGCGTAGCGCGGCGAGCCCGGCCGCCGCGTCCCGCCGTGACTCGATCACGCCATCGGTATAGAGAAGCAGCAGCGCCCCGGGCGCGAGATCGACCGTCCACGACGGTGCCGGGCGCCGATCCATGAAGCCGATCGGAAGGCCGCCCGACGGCAGCGTCTCGACGCGCCCGTGCGTCGCCAACAGGGGCGCGGGATGCCCCGCCGCGGCGTAGGTGAACCGTCCGGCGAGCGAGTCGAGGACGCCCACGATCGCGGTCGTCATGTCTCGTCCCGTGGCCGCGAGCGGCAGCATGCGGCCCACCAGCGCCAGCACGTCCGCGGGCGCATGGCCTTCCAGCGCCGCGGCGCGGATCGCCTGGCGGATCTGCCCCATCGTTACGGCCGCCTCCAGACCCCGCCCGACGACGTCGCCGATCGCGATGACGATCCGGCCGTCGGGGAGCCGGAACGCGTCGTACCAGTCGCCGCCGACCTCCGCGCCGGGCGTGCCGGCGCGGTGCGCGGCGTCGATCACGACGCCGGGTACGTACGGCAGCGCGGCCGGCAGCAGCGCCTGCTGCAGGGTCGCCGCGACCTGATGCTCATGCGCGTACAGCGCCGACCGCTCCATTGCCTGGGCGCACTGTGCGGCCAGCGCCTCGACGAATTCCCGGTCCGCGGCGGCGAAGCGGCCGGGGGCGCGAAAGATGAAGACGAGCGTGCCGATCGGCCGGCCGCGAACGATCATCGGCACGATCGCGCGCGCGCCCGGGTAGGGATGAAGGTGGTCGCGAACCGCCGGGTACCGCTGCATCGCCTCGTCCGACGATTCCAGATAGAACGGCGTGCCCGATCTGACGGATTCGGTCAGCGGGGTGGCCGGCGAGAGCAGCATCCCCTGGCGCTCGCGCATGACATCCGCCGGATACTCGACGCTCCGGATCATCTCGAGCGAACTGCCCTCCGCGTCGAGAAGATAGACGGCGCCAGCGTCCGCCCCAAGGACGGCGATGCCCTGCGCCAAAATCACGCCGGCCACCTCGTGCGGGGTCAGCGCCCGGGAAAGCGCCGCGGTTACGGTCTGCAGCCGTGTGATACGGTCGGCGGCCCGTTCCGCCTCGCGGCGGGCGGCCTGCTCCGCCTCGTGCAGCAGAGCGTTGTCGAGGGCGAGCGCCGCGCGATGAGCCAGATCTTCGGCCGCCGCCAAATCGTCGGTCCCGTACCGCCGTCCGGCTCCGGTCGTGATGAGGCTCATCGCCCCGAGCGTGCGGCCGCGGGCGATCAGCGGGACAAAGATTCCCGATCGGAAGCCGGCGCGGCGCACGGCGTCGAGCAGCCCGCCCTCCGGCGCGGCCGCGGCCAGCATCTCGTCGGTGATCTCCGGGTACAGCGCGGCCGTGCCGGTGCGGAGCACCTTCGGAATGCCCTCCGGCGCGTCGATGTCGCCCGGGTAGCGTTCTTCCAGCTCGCGCACCACGGCGGCCTTCACCGGATCCCCGGGGGCCGCGGCGAACCGGCGAACCACCGTGCCGTCGTGAATCACGTGAACGCCGCACACGTCGGCGACGGTCGTGACGACGACGCGGGTCAAGGCGTCGAGCGTTGCCGCCACGTCCAACGAGCCGGCAAGCGCCGCGCTCGCCTCCGCGAGCACCCGCTGCCGCTCCTCCGCGCGGCGGCGCCCGGTGACGTCGCGGGTGATCTCCAGCACGAGACGCTGCGAACCGCGCTCGATCAACTGGTGACGGCTGTCCACCATCAATTCGCGGCCGTCCTTCGTCCAATGGCGGAGCTCGCCTTCCCAGCGGCCCGTGCGCAGCAGCGTGTCGCGGAGGCCTTCGCCGCCGCTCGGCCGGACCGTCTTGAGCAGATCGTGGCTGACGCGCCCGATTGCCTCGGCCTGCGAGAATCCGTACAATGCCTCCGCGCCGCGGTTCCAAAACATGATGCCGCCGTCGAACTCCCAGGCGAAGATCGCGTCGTAGGACAGGTCGAGAAGCTCGCCGTGCTCGCGGAGCTGCGCCTCCGCCTGGTGGCGCGCCGTGATGTCGCGCGCGATCGTGGACGAGCCGGCCGCGCGGCCGGACTCATCTTTGACCGGCGAAATGGTCAGCGCAACGTCGAAGCGGGTCCCGTCCTTTCGCATCCGGACGGTCTCGTAGCGGTACGACTGTCCCCGCCGAAGTCCGGCCAGCAGAATCCCGACCTCTTCCGCGCGATCGGCCGGCACGAGCATCGCGACGGACCGGCCCACCGCCTCGGCCTCCGGGTACCCGTACAGCCGCTCCGCGCCGGCGTTCCAGGTCCGGATCGTCCCGTCCGGGGCCACACTGAAGATGGCGTCGTCGGAGGCCTCCACCACCGACGCGAGCAGCGCGTGCAACTGCTCGACCTCGCGGCGCCGCCCGATACCGGCGCGCGCGGCGGCCGTCCATACCGCGGTCGCGAGCGCCGCCAGCGCGAAGGCACCCAGCGTGAGCGCCGTGTCCGTGGGCAGAGCAAACCAGCGAACGCGCGGCGCGGCGTAGTACCAGACCGAGAACACAGACAAGACGGCGGCCGCGAGTCCCGCGGTCAGACCGTGCGCGTACGCGGCCGCGGCGATCACCAGGAAGTAGATGACGAAACGGCCCACCCCGGTCAGATGCGGAACCGCCGCCAGGGCCACGAGCACGCCGATCGCGCCCGCGGCGAGGAACAGGTTGCCCCAGAGCGGAATGCGGCGCGGCCGCCGGCGCGACTGAGCGGACGCCGCGGATGGTGCTGCACCGGGATCGGCTGAAGGAGCCCTCATGAAGTGGTTTTTGAACTCGCGTTTCCTTCGGCGGGCCACGCGAGACTCCTAGCGGGCACGTGAAACGGCCGGGCGCTGCGGCGCCGCGTGCGGGGTCTGACCCTACGACGGCTCCGGCTCGGCGACAGACCGCGCCGCGCCCGGGGCCAGCAACGGCCCCGTCACGGACGGCGTCGTCACGAACCGCCCCGTGAGCAGCCACACCAGCATCACGCCGAAGATGCATGCGCCGGCCATCAGCCACAGCGCGACCGGGGGCGACGCGGCGTCCGCCACGCGCCCGAGCGCGAGTGCCCCGATGAGCCGCGTTCCCTGCAGGAGCATCTGACGGTTGCCGAGCACGCGTCCGAGGAGCGCCTGCGGCGTCACCTGCATCACGAGCGTCGCGTTCACGATGCTCGAGAGCATGTTGCCGACCGAGAAAATGAACGCGCCCACGACGAGCCCGAGGTACCACGGCGCCGACGCGAAGACGGCGACGCCCAGACCGGCCAGCAGGTACGCGAAGACCGCCAGGCCGGGCGTGGCCCACCGCCTCGTCAGGCCCGCCAGAACGAGGGCGGTCGCCAGTTTCCCGACACCGAGCGTGCTGTTGACGACCCCGTAGGCGGCCGGCGAGAGATGCGCTGTATGGACGACCATCGGCGCCCGCAGAACTTCAAATGCCAGGGTCAGGTACCCGGGAAGAATGAGCAGCGCGAAGTAGCGCTGGAAGGGCGTCTGCCATAGGTACCGCAGCCCGGACACCAGGTCCGCGGTGATCGTGGCGCCCCGTTTCGCGCCGAGTCCGGCCCCCCACGCCAGCGGCATCAGCAGAATGCACGCCGCGCTGACGAGGAACGACGCGGCATCGGCGAACATCACGCCGATATACCCGAGCGTCAGCACCGCGGCGGCGCCGAGCACACCGCCGGCGATCTCGGCGATGCGCTCGGTCGTTTGGAAGAGCGCGTTCACCGTCGGCAGCTCGTCGGCGTTCGCGATCGACGGCAGCAGCGCGTTGACCGCCGCCCGGAAAAAGACCGAACCCACGTTCAAGACGCCGAGCAGAATCAGCCCCGCCGGCAGCGACTTCGGCAGCACAAACGGGAGCGCCGCGACGACGATCGCTCGGCCGACGTCCGAGAAGGCCACGACGGCGCGGCGGTCGACGCGATCGGCGATGGCGCCCGCGAAGAAACTGAAGATGGCCTGGGCCACATAGCCTGCCGAGAGCGCCAGCGCCAGGGTCATCGCCGACCCGGTGAGGGCGTAGACCCACAGCGTGATCGCAATGAAGAACACCTCGTCGCCGAGGAACGACACCATCTCGCCAACCCACAAGAGGGCGAAGGCGGGACGCCGGAGGACGGTCAGCCACGTCGGAACCGGCCGGGCCTCGGCCGGCGCGCGGGTGTCCACCGTCCGCCGTCCGCCGAGCCGTCTCAGCGCCCGCACAAGGATGGGATCGAATTGGGTGCCGCTGCAGCGGTCGAGTTCGGCGAGGGCCGCTTCCGGACCCCGCCGCGACCGATAGACGCGGTCGCTCGTCAGCGCGTGGTACGCGTCCGCGATCGCGACGATTCGCGCGGCGAGCGGGATCTCCCGGCCGTGGAGTCCGTCCGGGTAGCCCGTGCCGTCGAAGTGCTCGTGGCTGGCGCGCACCATCGGCGCGACCCGGGAGAGGCCCGCGATCGACGCGACCATCGCCGCGCTGTCGATGACGTGCGACCGCATGACGTCCCACTCTTCGGGGCGCAGCTGGCTCGGCTTCTGTAGGATCGCATCCGGGACCGCGACCTTGCCGATATCGTGCAGAAGACCCGTCACGAAGGCGTCGTGGGCAAGACGCTCGCTCACGCCGACGGTGCGCGCGATGCGCTTCGACAGCTGCGCAACGGCCTGCGAGTGCAGCCCGGTCAAAGAGTCCTTCACGTCCATCGCGTCCGCCAGCACCGCCGTCGTGGCGAGCACACGGCGCTCTTCGCGGCCGCTCATGGAGTGCGGATGAAACACGTGCAGCACGACCCCGCCGGCCAGCAGCGGCAGCGCGCTCAGCGCGAGCCGGCCGGTCTCCGGGAGCCAAATACGCTCCACGGCCACCGTGACGAGCGCCAGCAGCATCGAAATGGCAAATGACGTTCCACACGCGCTGCCCACGACGAGGAACGACCGGGTCCAGTCCATCCCCTCGTTGCGCGCGATTCGCGTCGCGACCAGCGGCGTGCGGATAGCGGCATAGACCACCGCCGCCACCGTGAGCCCGCCGAGTCGGTAGGGCGCGTGAGGGAGCGGGAACAGCGCCATCGCCAGCACGGCCCCGGCCAGCGCCGCGGCTTCTTCGATCGCGCGCACTCCCCCCCACCGCTCCGGTTCCAAACTCGCCGCGAGCGCGAGACCGGCAATCGCGCCGGCCAGCGCGATCATTGGGCGGCCGACGCCCAGGGCGACAATGACGGGAGCGATCAGGAGCGGAAAATCGTCGCTTGGCGAGATACGCAGCGGGTACGCGGCGAGCCAGGCCACGGTCGCCCCGGTCGTGGCGAGCAATGTCACGTCGGCCAACGTCGCCCGCGCGTAGAGTCCAACAACCGCCAGGACCGCCGCGGGAACGGCCAAGACAAACGCGGCCGGGACGAAGACGCGCCCGCCGAGCGTCATGACGCCGCCTTGGGTTCGAACCACTCGGCCGTTTCGAGAAGAACGGGCGTGACGCGAGGATCCAGTTGGGATCCGATCAGAGGCCGGAGCGCGGCGGCGGTCGCCGCGTGAGTGACCTTGCCCGGGTTCACCGGAGTGCCGTAGCGCAGTTCATCGTAACACTCGACGGCGGCAAGGACGCGCGCTCCCAGCGCCGCCGTCCCGCGGAGCCGCGGCGTCACCGCAGACCACGGGGTGTGGTGTTCACGGACCATATCGGCCACCATCGTATCGGGGTACGACGCCAGTATCCTCGCGCCGGCAATCGCGTGGCTCATCGGCGAGGCCGTCCGGCTACCCGCGTCGATGAGACCGATGTCGTGCAGCAGCGCGGCGGTACGCCACTGTTCGAGCGTCGCCGCAGGGACCCGCATGCGCCGCCCCACCTCTTCTACCAACACGCTGACGCGCTGAGCATGAGCGTGGGCGTCTGGAACGGAACGCTCCAATGCGATCATCAACGCGCGGACGATATCCTGCACGGTCCTTTGGGAAGCCAGAAACACGGCGAGCTGCGCTCGTACTGCAGGCATGGTGACCGCGGAGAGGCTCGTCAGGAGAAGTACCATCCACGGGCCTCGTCCCACCCCAAAAGCGATCGTGCCCAGAAGAATCGGGACAGGCGCGGCGAGCACTTGCGAGAGGGGATTCTCTGTGAGGCAACTCCACCAGTACGAAAAGAACGGCTCGCGGTGCCGTAAACGCCGATAGAGCGCAAGTAGGGCGAAATTGGCGAGCAAGTAGACGATAAGAATCACCAAGCTGGCGACTGTGAGTCCGGCGAGGCGCCCCGGTATCGCACGGAGGATCACGTGTCCGACGGCGGATGCCAGTGCGGCTGGATAGGCCCACCAAACGGTATTGACGAGCGCGCGCCACGGCTCGTAAAGCCGAAACGCGAGGACGGCAAGCAGTGTCCCAAAAGCAATCGCGATCAGAGTGTCTATCGGTGACCAAAGCAACATCAAAGTGACTAAGAATGCCACGCGGGGAGTACGAATCATTCCGAGCGGACTCGGGACCGGCGGCACCAACATCGTCAGACCGTAGACAACGGTCAGCGCCGTCACTGCCGGGACATCATATGCTGCGAGTTTCGTCAGCGCATAAAGGTAGCCCGCAAAACTCGCGAGGAGGGTGCCGCGCAACCAGACCGGCGGCTCGCGGAATTCGTTGCGTTCATCGGGTGCACGAACATTCATTTCCACGATGGTCCGCATCCAATTGCGGAACATCGTGAGCACGCTTGACGGTGAGATTGGCGAGATCTGTCCGGGGTCGGGTGGGACCGTACTCACGGCACCAGCCTCGCTGCGTGCCGTGTGTGCGCTACCGTGCTATGCGCCGCCGTCGCCGTGCAGACCCATAACATCACGTGCGAGTGTGTGGCACAGAGTGCGTTTTCTGGGCATCCCACCCACTCGAGAAGCAATCGTTCGCCGCCCCCGCGGCGACTTCGATGTCCTCCCCTCCGCTGCCCAACGGGCACCCCGGGGATTTGCGGTATGGTATACCGCCTTGCCCCCACCCGCCCCGACCATGCGCGGTCTAAGTTCAATGGTCCTTGCCCCATTCCTTCCGCCATTCCCCCGAATTGACGGCTCCCCATTCAATGCATCATGCCCGCCAGTTGCCGCCCTTAGACTTGCGGCATACTTTCCGTCCTCACGGGCGAGATTCGATGTAGTTTTGTCCGAAGATTATCGGGGGCCGGCGCGAGAAAGATCTCGCTACGAATTGCGCGGCACGAGCCGGCGCACGAGTGCGGCGATCGCCACCGCGTCCTGGGCCGGGAGCGTCCCGAGACGCCAGGCGATCTCGCGCTGCATCTCGGCCAGGCTCATTTCCGGCAGTTCCGCGGCCTCTTCCGGGGTGAGACGGCGGGCGCGGCGCCGCTCGTTCATTGCCTGAAGGACCTGCCGCGTCAACGCCACGGGGAATGAGTGCGTGGTGACCTTGATGTAGTCACGATCCGCCAGGAGCGCCCCGGCGTCAAACCCTTCGGCCGCCGGGTCCGGCGTCGTCTCGATGCCCACACGATCTCCCCCCACGTCAAAGCCAACGCCCAGAACTCGCTTCGGCGGCGAATTCTGGGCGCGCCTTGAGCCTTCCTACAGACCTAATTCAGAACGAGTTCCGGACCGGAGCGGCGACGCTTACCGGAACCCTTGGAGCAGCGGCTCGACGTCGACGTCCGCGAGCTCCGCGGGCCACAGCGGCAGGCGTTTCGCCGGCGTCTTCACGCGCGGATGGCGGTAGATGATGCCTACCGGCAGCTTCTGCCGGCGGTCGAAGTCGTGGATCAGCCGCTCCGCGGCCTCCAGGCTGCTCGGGTCGTGGCCGTCCGGCACCGGCTCGACGTGATCCCGGAACCAGTCGTACGTGTTGAGCTTGTTGTACGTCACGCACGGAGAAAAATCGTTGAGCATCGCGAAGCCGGGGTGGCGCACCGCCTCGACCATCAGCTGGGTCGTCATCTTCGGGTCGCCCGAGAACGACTGCGCGACGAAGGTGGCGTCGGACGCGAGCGCGAGCTTCAGCGGGTCCAAAAACGGCGGGTGCTCTTCGGAGACCTTCATCTCGGGCTGCCCGAGCCCCCAGGACGGGGAGTCCTGCCCCTTCGTGAGGCCGTAGACCCCGTTGTCCATGATCACGAGGGTGATGTCGGGGTCGCGCCGGCAGATATGCACGAAATTCTCCACGCCAATCGCCAGCGTGTCGCCATCACCGGCAAGCGTGATGACCTTCAGGTCCGGATTGGCCATCTTCACGCCGAGGGCGTAGGCGAGCGCGCCGCCGTGGGTCCCGTAAAAGGTGTTGCCGTTCAGGTAGTTGCGGATCTGCCCGGAGCAGCCGATGCCGCCGACGAGGAACACCTCGGACGGCGTCAGTTCGAGGGTCGTGAGCGCGGCCTTGAGCGAATTCAGCACGGCGTAGTCGCCGCAGCCGGGACACCACTGAATCCGGTGCCGCGGCGCCGCGTTCTGCTCCCAGACCGACTTCACCGGCGGCGCCGGCTTCGTGTCAGACATCGAGCGTCACCTCAACCTTCACCGCATCCTTGCCGCCGAGGCGGACCGTCGCGGCGCCGTTGCGCGTGACCTCGTGCACGGCGCGGACAACCTCGGACGGATGCAGCGGGCGTCCGTTGTACTTGAGGACGCGCCGCGTCGGAATGATGCAGTGCGCCTGGATCAACCCGGCGAACTGCCCCAGGTAATTGTGCTCGCAGACGACGACCGGCACGCCGCGATCGAGCAGCGGCTTCGCGAGGTGGGTCGGGAACGGCCACAGGTGCGTGAAATGCACGACCGCGGCGTCGACACCCTCGGCGCGCAGCCGCTCGCGGGCGTCGAGCAGGACGGCTTTGGTCGACCCCCAACCAACCAGGATCGGCCCCTTGCCCAGCGTCCCGTACACCTGGGGCGGCTTCGCGTCGTGCAGCAGATACTCCGTCATCTTGCGCATGCGCTTGTCCATCTGCGCGACGCGCATCGGCCGGTCCGTCGAGACGAAGCCGGCCTCGTCGTGCTCGGTGCTGTTCACCTTGGCGGTGACGCCGCGGGTGCCGGGCACGAGGCGCGGCGAGATCCCGGAGTCGGTGAAGCGGTACCGGAGATAGCGCCCGCCGTGAACGTCCGTATCGCTCATCAGCTCGCGCTCGACCCGGCGGCCGCCGTCCCGGAACGCGTCCTCCCGCACCGTGGCGCGGCCTTCGCTCAGGTTGAGGTCGGTCATGAAGAACACCGGACATTGATATTTGTCCGACAGCCGCACCGCGTCGCGCATCATCGAGCAGCATTCTTCGATCGTCGACGGCGCCAGCACGATACGCGGAATCTCGCCGTGGCCGCCGCCGGTCACCAGCCAGAGATCGCCCTGCTCGGGCTTGGTGGGCATTCCCGTGGACGGGCCGGCGCGCATCGTGTCGACGATGACGAGCGGCGTCTCGGTGATGCCGGAGACGCCGATCTCTTCCACTTTGAGCGACAGGCCCGGGCCGCTGGTCCCAACCATGCTGAGCACGCCGGCCGCGGCCGACCCGAGCGCCGCGCGGATCGACTCGCGCTCGTTCGCGCCCTGAAGCGCGCGGCCGCCGTACCGCGGCAGGTGGCGCTGCATGAATTCGAGGATGGACGTGGCCGGCGTGATCGGGTACCCGGCGTAGAACCGCACGCCGGCCTGAATCGCCCCGATCGCCAGCGCTTCGTTGCCGCCGATGTACACCGCGGGCGGCCGGCCGGCGACCGGCTCGAGCCGATAGCCGACGTCGCGCCATCCGCGCTCCTTGAGGATGGTCTCCGCCGCCGCCCGGCCGCGCCGGGCCGCCTCGAGGTTCAGATCGACGATCGCTGCGCCGCGCTTGGCGAACCGCTCCTCAAGCAGCTGCCGCAGCCGCGTCTCGTCCTGGTCGAACTCGAGGAGCCGGAACAGGGCGCCGGTCATGACGACGTTCTTGACGACTTCCTTCTTCAGGTCGCGCTGGGCGATCTGCCGGGCCGGGATGGGAAACACCCGCACTCCGCGGGCTTCCAGGTCGTCCGTCGGGACGACGCCGGTCGAACTGTCGTAGAGGCAGACGCCGCCGTCGTTCAGCTCACCGGCGTGCCGCAGCAGCGTGTCGCGGTTGGGCTGGACTTTCGAATCGGGGTTGGCGTCATAGTCGAGACCGACAAGAATATCGACCCGCGCGTCGCCCCAGGACACCGGTGGTTCGGTCGAGATGACGAGCGGGTCGTATTGGTGTGCGCCGTAGATCGTCGAGGCGAATCCGCGTTCGACGGCCCAAACGTGCAGTCCGGATCGCGTCAGCAGGCGGCCCAGGATGTCCGTGATCGTCGAGACACCGTCGCGAAGCTGCACTCCCCCGACAAGCAGCTTCATTCGGTTGCTTTGCATCGGTTACGACTGCCTCCAGCGGAGCCGTAGGCGGTGGGCGAGGCGCGAGGATTCCGTCTCCCCCGAGCGTCGCGGCTCGAGTTCGTTATGAACCGTACGTAATTACCACCGACATGATATGGTAGCAGGTCTTCCGCCAAAGCGCCAGGATAGCCCGCCGGAGAGACACAGCGGGCCCGCGGGGCGAACGCCCCGCGGGCCCGGAATGATGCCTAACGTTCGCGGGTTACGCGCGCTTCACAGCCTCCTTGAGTTCCTTGGCGGGCGTGAACCTGGGAACCGTCCGCGCCGGCACCTTCACCGGCTCGCCGGTCTGCGGGTTGCGGGCAACCCGTGCCTTCCGCTTGGAGATCTTGAACGTTCCGAACCCGGGGAAACGGACCCGGTCGCCCTTTTTCATCGTGCCGATGATCATATCGATTAACTCGTCGACAATCCGGCCGGTTTCGGCCTTCTTCAGCTTGAGCTTGTCGGCGAGCTTCGCCGTGAACTGAGCCTTCGTCATGTCTCCCTCCCATTTGTCGTCGTTGCTCTCGGCACTTAGGGGTTCGTGGGGCCTGTGTGGTTTCCTTCAGGAGTTGCGCGTTCGAGCCCTTATTTTAATGGGTTTTTCACGGGGTTGCCACCGGACGAAGTGCCTCAAAATTATCGACACCGAAGCGAAGACTGTTGCCTCAAAATGCCGGACACCGGCGCCCAGGAGGCAACGTGGGTCCCTTCAGTGTACGCGAATACGCCGCATCTCTTCGTCCTCGGTATCGCCTGGCCTCACGCCGTGACAAGAGCCGGCTCTTGGATGAGTTCTGCCGGGTCACCAAACGCGATCGCAAGGTCGCGATCAAGCGACTGCGG
>Ga0207416_1001637_pt1 | contig 28178 bp, 31 predicted proteins | sample PaiPotPPM11metaG_FD_184107 | JGI IMG/M metagenome (GOLD analysis project Ga0207416, IMG submission 184107) | Iron sulfur acid spring bacterial and archeal communities from Banff, Canada, to study Microbial Dark Matter (Phase II) - Paint Pots PPM... ... | reverse complement strand
AAATGCTCGTACCCCGGGTAGCCAGCCCACTGGGGCTATGCAGCGCCTAATTTGCCATGCAGTATGTCCAAAAAGTGAGCAAAACAGCACGCTCGGCGGCGCGCGCATCGGCTATTCTTATCTGTGTTCCAGAAGACATAGGCGCACGCCGTTCGACTTCTCCCTCTCTGGAACCGGATCGCAGTCCGGCAGCACACTCGCCCCGTCCATGTATGGCGTTTGGGCAGAGAAAGGACCCGGACCATGCCTGAGACGCACGCGCTGTTCGACTCGGCGGACTTTCTCGCGACCTCAGGTCCCGGCCGCAGAATCGTCCAGATCAAGCCGGGTGAGCCTTTCTTCTCGCAGGGCGCCCACGCCGACTCCATCTTCTACCTGCAGAAGGGCCGCGCGCGCCTGACCGTCCTCTCGCAAAGCGGCAAGGAAGCCACCATCACGCTGCTCGCCGCCCGCGACTTCATCGGCGAGGAAGCGATGGCAGCGGAAGGCGGCTTGCGCATGGCGACTGCGACCGCCATCGTGGCCTGCACCGCGCTGAAGATTGAACGCGCCGAGATGATTCGCGTGATGCACGCCGAGCATGGGTTTTCCGACGTCTTCCTCTCGTTCCTGCTGGCGCGCAGCATGCGCATCCAGGCCGATCTCGTCGATCAGCTTTTCAACTCCAGCGAAAAGCGTCTGGCACGGATCCTGCTGCTGATGGCCGAGTTCGGCAAGTCGGGCGAACCCGAGACGATCATCCCCAAGATCACGCAGGAGACGCTGGCCGAGATGATCGGCACCACGCGCTCGCGGGTCAGCTTCTTCATGAACCGCTTCCGCAAGATGGGATTCGTCTCCTACAACGGCCGCATCCAGGTCCACAAGTCGCTGCTCAAGGTGATCCTCTACGATCAGCCTCCCGCGCAGAAGGCTCCCGCGCAGAACGCTGTCAGCGCGTCGCTGTTGGGCACCTCGGCCGGGGAGTCGAAGCCGGCCAAACGTGCCTCGGAACGACTGAGCAAAAGTGAACAGACTTCCCGGCCGGGCAAGTGAAAGCATTGGGACGGTTGCGAAAAAGCTGTTTTGGGAGGAGAGGCCAGATGTTGAATTCCTCAGTAAAACTTCTAGTCGTCGACGATGAGCCCGAGACCCGGAGCCTGATGTCGCAGATCTTCCACCGGATCGGGCATACGGTCAGGGCTGCGGAAGACGGCTTCTCCGCGCTGGATGAAATCCGCAACGATGTTCCGGACGTTATTCTCTCCGACCTCAATATGCCCGGCATGTCGGGCTTCGAGCTGCTCTCGGTGGTGCGCCGCCGCTTTCCCGGCATCCAGGTGATTGCGATGAGTGGCGCGTTCTCCGGCGAGAGCGTGCAGCCCGGTGTCGCCGCCGATGCGTTCTACGAGAAGGCGTCCGGGATTGCTACTCTGCTCGAAATCATGGAGTCCGTCACCGGCCCGCAGCGGAAGGCCGCGGAACAGGAACGCAAGCCGGCGCCCTTCTGGATTCAGAAGGACGAAGATGCCGCCTCGGGCGAGACCTACGTGACCATCTCCTGCCCGGACTGTCTGCGGACCTTCCCGCTGCTGTCCGGCAAGCCCGTCGGCAACATCAACATCCACGAGACGCCCTGTGTCTACTGCGATGCGATCATTCACTTCGCCATCGTGCAGTACGCCAACGCCGCCTCTCCGCAGGCGTTCCAGCGCAAGGTGGTTTCGGTCGTAGCCTCCCCGCTCGAACTCCGGCTTGGCTGACCTGGTTCCGCGTCGCCGCTTGCATCGCTTCCGGCATCTATAGAATGGATCGTATGCGGCGGCTGCTCCAGTTCGGGTGTCTCTTTCTGTTGCTGGTCACCTTCGTGACGCCGCTATCGGAGTGGTTCGATCGCTGGGACGCGCCCGGCCTCTCGAACGACGCCGAGTTTGCCATCTTCTCGCTGGTACTGACGCTGTGCGTGGTGCTGCTGGTCAGCCGGCTCATCTCAGTCATGGCGTTGCGGATGCGCCTCATCGCAGAACCGTATCTGGCCCGCGCCGAAGCGTCGGGCGCAGCGGCAACTAACAGTCCTTTTACGATCTTCGTTCCTCCTCTCAGTCCGCCCCCGCTGCGAATCTGATCCCGCAATCCTGCGCCCCCAAATGACGAACCTCACGGTTCGTCCATCGGCCTGCGTGTCTGTGCAGGCGCCGCTTGATTCCGGGAGATACGATTCATGTTTGCCGCAAAGCTTCTTCGCACCTGCGTGCTGGTGTGCCTTGGTGCGTTCGCGCCCCTCGTTGCCCTCGCCCAGAACGGCGCCGTGACCGGCATCGTAACCGACCCGGAGGGCAATCCCGTCGCCGCAGCCGCCGTGACCCTGACCGGCGTCGATGGGCCGTCGCATTCCGCGGTGACCGTGGCGGACGGCACGTTCCTGCTGCAGGAGCTTGCCAGCGGAACTTACGCGGTGAAGGCCACCGCGCCCGGATTCGCCGCGTTCGACTCGCCCGCGGTCGCCGTCGCCGTGGGCCGCACGACTCACCTCACCCTCCGCCTGACGCTCGCCGGAGTGCAGCAGACGGTGAATGTTTCCGCCGCCGAAAGCGCCTTCGACACGTCGCAATCCTCCTCCGTGGTGAACATCGACCGCGACCGCGTGGAGGAATTGCCTATCCCCAGCCGCAACTACCTCACGTTCGTGCTGCTGTCGCCGCAGGTCGCGGCGGCGAATCCCGCACAGCAGCAAGGCGGGTCGCAGAACGGCGGCAGCTTCAGCTTTGGCGGCCTGCGCCCCGGCTCGAACGCGGTCTACCTCGACGGCGTCAACGACAATGACGAGTATGCGGACGGCAGCCGCACCCAGCTCTCGCCCGAGGCCATCAGCGACTTCCAGATCATCAACCACGGCTTCGCGGCGGAGTCGGGCGGCGGCGCGGGCGGCTCGATCGACGTTCAGACGCGCACCGGCGTGAACCGCATCCACGGCGACGCGTTCGTGTTCGTGCAGAACGGCGCGCTGAATGGGACGCCGCCGCTGGAGCTGGCGCCGCGCAAGCCCGACGAAAGCCGCCTGCGGGCCGGCGTCGCATTGGGCGGGCCGATTCAGCGCGACAGAACCTACTACTACGTCGCCGCTGAGCAGGAGATGGCGCGTGGCGAAGACGCGAATGACCTCGCCCCGGCAACGCTCAGCGCGATCAACACGGCGCTGCAACAATCGAAGCAATTGCCGAATTTCACGTTGCGATCCGGCTTCATCCCCACGACCGACCAGGAGCTGGAACTCTCCAGCCGGGTCGATCGCGCGCTAACGGCCAAGCAGGCGCTGATGCTCCGCTACGCCTTGGCCAACGGCCGCAGCGTCAACGACGCCTTCCACACCGACGAGCTCACCGACCGCAGCGCGCGCGGGTCCGCATTCGTCGCCGACAACAGCCTGAACGGCACGCTCACGTCCACGATCCGCGAGCCCCTGCTCAACCAGCTCAGCTTCGAGCTCGCCCAGCGCCGTGCCGTCGACCGCATCGCGGTCGCGTCCGGCCCGGGCGTGCTGATTCCCGGCGTCTCGCTGTTCGGCACGCCGTACTCCGGCAACGACCGCCGCTTCGAGACCCACCTCGAGTTCGCCGACGCGCTCTCGCTCGATCGCCACGCGCATCTGTTCAAGCTGGGCGCGCGCGTCGACCGCATCGCGCTGCGCACCAGCGTGCCCGACGGAGCGCAGGGCTTCTTCGTCTTCGCGAATCTCGCGGCACTGCAGGCGGGCACGCCGGATTTCGCCACCCAGTCCTACGGCAACTTCGTGACCGACCTCACCGAAGTCCGCATCGCCGGCTTCGCGCAGGATCACTGGATGCTCTCGCCGCGGCTCACGCTCGACTACGGCGTCCGCTACGACTTCAATCGGCTGCCCGCGCCGCTGCGGCAGGACGCCACCAACATCAGCCCGCGCGCCGGCCTGGCCTGGACGCCGGTGAAGTCGCTGGTTGTCCGCAGTGGCTTCGGCATCTTTTACGACCGCTTCCAGCTCTCGACGCTCACGCGCCTGCTCGAGCAGGACGGCACGCACGGCTTCAGCCGAATCTATGAAGACGCCGCGGCTGCGGCCGTCTATCGGCAGGCTCCGATCGAACCCGCTGCGCCGAGCATCTGGCGCGCTCAACCTGGCCTGCGCACGCCGTACAGCGAAGTCGCATCGCTCGGCGTGGAGCAGGCGCTTCCACTGCAGACGACGCTGTCCGCCGAGTACCAATACGTGCACGGCGTCCGGCTTGGCCGCAGCAGCAACATCAACCTCGCGCCGCCGGTCCTGGTCACTGCGGCGAACAGCGCGTCGCTTGGCATCTCGTCGCCCACGGCGCAGCAACTCGGTCAGCTCGCGTTCGCACCCACGCGCCTCAATCCCGCCTACGATGCCATCAACCAGTTCGCCAGTGAAGCCGGCTCCGGCTACAAAGGCGCTACCATCACGCTCAATCGCCAGTTCCAGGACGACCTCGAGATCATCGCCGGCTACACCTTCTCGAAGACGCTCGACGACGCCTCCTCCGACACCGAGCAGCCGCAGAATCCCCACGCTCTCGGCGCCGAGCGCGCGCTTTCGTTACAAGACCAGCGCCAGCGCTTCACACTCAGTGGCCTGTGGCTCATTGGGCCCGACCTCGGTGACCCGGCCGACGCCGCGAAGAACGCCAACCCCGGCGCGCTGATGAAAGCCTTCACCGGCTTCGAGTTCTGCCCCATCGTCTCGATCGCCAGCGGCTTCCGCGCCAACCCCACCACCGGCCTCGACAGCAATCGCGAGCGCGTCTTTTCAACCGCGGCCGGGCCCTTCGCCGCGCGTCCCACCGGATACGCGCGCAACTCGCTCGCCACGCCAGCCAACGTCAATGTCGATCTGCGCGTTCTGCGCATGGTCGCCATTGTCGACGGCCACCTCGACATCGTCGCCGAGTCCTTCAACCTGCTCAATCACCGCAACGTGTCGCTGCTCGACACCGCGTACGGATCGGCCGCGCAGCCTGCTCCTGGCTTCGCCGCCCCGATCGCCACGTCCGACGCGCGCCGGATTCAGTTCTCGCTCGACTATGAATTTTGAACGCGGAGAATCCCCATGCCCAGACTCGACATCTCAGGGAACGTGAGCACACAGACAGACGCGGAAGGCGGCAAGCTCAAAGTCATCCTCACCGGCGCGACCGGCATGGTCGGCGAAGGCGTGCTGCTGGAGTGCCTCGCGCACCCGGCGGTCGAGGAAGTGCTGCTGGTCGGCCGCAAACGCTACCCGGCCGAGCATCCGAAGCTCACGCAGTGCATGGTGCCCGACTTCCTCAACCTCGCCTCGGCCGTCACCCGCCTCACCGGCTACAACGCATGTTTCTACTGCGCGGGAGTGAGTTCGGCGGGCATGAAGGAGGCGGACTACAGCCACGTCACCTACGACCTCACGCTGCACTTCGCGCGCACGCTCGCCGGCCTGAACCCGCGGATGACCTTCATCTACGTCTCGGGCGCGCTCACTGACAGCACGGAGAAAGGCCGCGTGATGTGGGCGCGCGTGAAGGGCCGCACCGAAAATGCGCTCACCCGCCTCGGCTTCGGAGCTGTCTACAACTTCCGCCCCGGCTTCATGAAGCCCACGCCCGGCCAGCAAAACGCCAAGGGGTACTACAAGCTGATCGGCTGGCTCTATCCCATCCTGCACACGCTGCTGCCCAATCAGGTCAGCACGCTGCAGCAGGTGGCGCTGGCGATGATCCGCGTCGCGCTCTACGGCTATCCTAAAACGATTCTCGAGATCAAGGACATCAACGCCCTCGCCGCACAAACCGCGCCGCCGGTTTCAGTTGGGATTGCACCCGGGAAATTTTTCCTTTGACAGCCTGGCGTTATTGATGTCTACAATGTAGACATGTCGGAACTGCTGGGTGTCTTCGAACAGGCCGTCCTCCTCGCCGTCCTCAAACTCGCGGACGAGGCCTACGGTCGCTCCATTCTCCGCGGCGTGCAAACCGGGCTCGACCGCGAAGTGGCCGCCGGCGCGGTCTACGCCACGCTGGACCGCCTGGAGCAGAAGGGCCTGATCGCGTCGCGCCTGGAAGAAGGTACAGCGGTTCGCGGTGGCCGCGCGCGGCGCTTCTATACCATCACCGCACTGGGAGTCCGTTCGCTGCACGAATCGAAGGCCGCGCTGAAACAGATGTGGCGCGGCGCCAAACTACCGGCGGAGGCGCACGCATGACAACCAAAACACCACCATGCTGGATGGAACACCTTCTGCTGCTAGCCCTTGCCCGCCGCCACCGCGAGACCGTCACTGGCGATCTGCTGGAGGAGTATCGCGAGGAGCAGGTACCGCGGCACGGCCGGCTGCGCGCGAATCTCTGGTATCTGCGCCAGGTGGCCGATATCGCAGTGATTCGTCTCTTCGGAGGTAGCCCGATGAAATACGTGCTCGCGATCCTCGCCTCAACCACGCTGGTTGCCGGAGGCTGGCTTGGCATCATGGAGCTCCTGCTGCAACACCCCGGCTATTTCGCCCGCACCGTCACCGCCTGCTGCATCATCGCGCAGGCCGGCGGCACGCTCTTCTATCTGCGCGCGCAGGGGCAGCGGGTTCTGCGCGCCGTCCTTGCCTTCGGCGGCACTGCGCTGGCCGCCCTCGGACTCGTCTCCATCCACCGAGTGCTCCACGCTGCACACTTTGAAGGCTTCGTGCTTATTATCGGTGTTGCATTGATCCTGCAGTGCATCGTTACACTCGCCGTGCTGTTCGGAGCCCACCGCTCCTCCGGCCTGCACCACGCCTGAGACCGCCTCGTACGAGCGAGGACAGGTTACTGCTGAGTTGGCACTGCGACCGTGCTCTTGGCGGAGAAGAAGTGCGGCGGAGCAGAGGACGCATCGTTCGACGAACTCGAGCCCAGTTCCGACAGCACCGTCATGACGCAAACAAACAGCACGGCCCATCCCGCCGTCCAGAAATTGCGCGCGATTCGTTCCGTTTTGCTCATAGCCCACCTCCGCCTTTTCGGCTGAACTGCTAAGTCCATGAAACGCGTTTCGCCGTAAAGAGTCGGTAGGGAAGTCGCTAAGAAGTCGTTAAGTCTGCCGGCGGCCGCAAGCCGCTAAAAACGCAGCAGATACGAGGCCTTGAGAAAGATCTGGCGGCCGTCGTTGAGGTATTGCGGAGCCCGCGGCGCCACCGTGTCGTTCGGGTCGCACGCGCCGTTCAACGTCCGGTTGCACAGCCCGCGGTCGAGGTTCTGCAAATCGTTGTTGTAACCGATATAGATTGCTGTACCCGGGTGCGGCAGCCAGGTCAGCAGCGCCTCTGTCTGCGCCTGCTTGGTGCGCAGCAGCGACGTCTGCGCCGGATTCACCAACGTCGAATCGTATTGCACGATCACGCGCGCGGAGAGCGACCGCGTGAACTGGTAGTTGATCTTGGTGCGAAACGTCTGGCTCTCATAGACGAAGGCACCGTTTGCCGCCGCGTGGTCGCGGTCGAGCAGGTAGGTGTTGTCCATCGTCACCTGGCGCAGCGGCTGCAGCGTGAACAGTGCCTGCACGAAATCCTGGTGCATCAGCGAGGGTACTCCGCCGGCGACGGGGTTGTAGTTCACATTGCCGCCGCGCTGCAGCGTCATGTTGAAGTTTAACTGCGTCCACGGCGCGCCGCGGAACACCAGGCCGTAGAAGTTCTCCGTGAAGTTCCGATTCTGCTTCAGCAGCGTGCCGTCCTGCGGCCCCAGCGTGTCGGAGTTCTGCCCACCGATCGGTGCGATCACAATGTTGCGAGTCAATAGAAAGAACGGGTCGTTCGACGAGTAGTGGTAGACGCGATTGCCCTGGTGATCGAACGCGACCTGTTGATTCGTCTCCAGCCCAAAGCTCTGCAGCACGCCATGCCGCGGAAACCACTGATACTCAGCATGAGTCTGGTCGTTGTAAATATCCGTCGTCTGGATGAAGCCCACCTGGCTCTGGAAGCCGGTGCTGTAATCCCGGTTGGTGCTGTCGATGTTGAGGGCGTGGCCGTTGCGCTGCAACTCCAGATAACTTGCCGGACCGGCCGCGTAGGTCGGCGGCGTGCTGCCATCGACGCGCCCCCTGGTCGAGCTTTCCACCATCTGCCCCAGCGCGACCCAGTGCTCCGTCACCCGCGCCGTGAAGTCGAGTCCGCCGATGCGGTTCCATCCGCCGCCAAACTCTTCGTCGGTGTAGATCGCCCCGACGCTCGACCCCTGGCCCAGGTCCTCGGAGACGCGTCCCACGGCAAACGTTGCGCGCTGGCCGTAGAGCGAATCATTGGTCGCCACGGTCTGGCCGGGCTCGCGATCGTCGATGGCCAGAAACCCGATGTTCGTGTGGCCCATCTTGCCGGTCAGGCGCGCGCCATACTCCGGATGCACGATGTTGCGCGTGTACAGCAGTTGGATCGGCGTCGCAAAGTAGTTCGCGTTCTCCAGAAAGAAGGGCCGCAGTTCGGGAAAGTACACGGCGTAGCGCTGGTTCACCGTGAACTGCGGCTGATCCGACTCGACATCGCTGAAGTCCGGATTGATGGTGGCGTCGAGCACGATGCTGTCCTTCACAATCAGCTTGGCCTCGCCGCCTGCGGTGCCCTCCGCCTGCCGCCGGCTGAAGTACGGATTCAGCGGGTCCAGATTGACCAGCGTGCGTTCGTTCTGCCCCAGCACGTACGGATTCAGTTGCAGATTTTTCTCTCCGGTCACGCCCTCAATGCCGTGCAGCGTGCCTTCCTGGCTCAACGTGCCGGTGACGTTCGCAGAGATGCGCGGCCAGTAGTCCACCTCGCTGTTACGCGGCAGGTTGCGCTCCAGCACGACGCCCCAGTCCGCGCCCACCGCGGGAAAGCGAAGGCTGCGGAATGGAATCGCCAGCAGCGCCATCCAGCCCTCCGGCGTGACCCGGCCGTCCGAATCCCACACCTGGTCGTAGCTGTAGTCCGCGCCGTTCAGCTCGCTCCACGACGCGTCGGCCTGCACTCCCGCCGAGTTCACCGTGAACAGGATGCCCTTGCGACGGTCCTTGAACGGATCGAGCAGCAGCGACACGTTGTCGTCGTTCAACACATTCTCGCGCCGCGCCAGGTGCCCGCGAATCCCGGCCGGCCGGCGATCGTAGCAGACGAAGACGACGTACAACGCCGCCTTGGTGTGCGCCATCCACACCTCGGTCTTCTCGGTTGCGGGCTCGCCGTCGTTTGGCTTGTTCTGGAGGAAGCCGGTGATCACGGTCAGCTTCTCGCGCAGTCCGGGGCGCGGCTGCATGCCGGCAAAGTCGGCGAGACTCAGCCCCTGATCGATGAGCGGCACCGTGACGTTGGTGGGCGGCTGCCCGGCAGTTGGAATCACAAGCGGGTCATTGCTCTCGCAGATTCCGGCGGCTGCGCCCATCAGTGCGAGACACAACCCGAGAGCAGCAGTCCAAATCCTCATACGTCGGAGATACGGTGCGCGCCGGACCACGGTTCCCACCTATGGGTCGTGCTCACGTGCCGTACCAGTTTATTCGGAGACGATGCGGGCGGCATAGAGCGCGATGCCAATGGTAAAGACATCTTCGGAGAAGGCGATGATCCAGTCCGCGCACTGGAACTTCTCCACCAGGTCGCGCCGCACCATGTAGCCGCCGAACGCTCCCAGCAGCGCACACAGCACGCCCAGCAGAACGCCTTCGATTCCCGGGCCCTCCATTGCGGTGGCCGCTATGGATCCGACCAGGCCGCCGAAGATCAGCCGCGCCAGCAGCGGGAACTTCGAGATCCGGGCCGGCACTCCCGGCAGTTTGTCGGCGGCCAGTTCGCCCGCCGCCAGCACGGTGAAGAGGATCGCCACCCACAGCCGCCCGGTCCACGCCGCCCACGTGCCGTCGACGGAGAGAGCGCCGTTGTAAGCAAACCAGCAGAGCACCGCCATCGGCGTAAAGGTCCGCAGCCCGGTCGCGATGCCGAGCAGGGGAATCGCCAGCAGCCACGACATCATCGCTATCGCCATACTGCTGTTCTCCGTTCTCCGGGCTGCGTTGTCCGTTCCTGGCTATAGGACGTAGGACGAACACATACAGCCGCACTGCCGACGACGGCAAGTGTCTCACGAGAATGCGACGCCGTGCACAGAAATTGCGGCTGTGATTGCCACGGACAACGGAGAACGTAGCACGGACAACGCTAGCTGCGCAGCCAGCCATAGAGCGGAAAGCGCTCAGCCATCTCCAGCACTTCGCCGCGGATCCCGGCGAGCTTGGCCGCGTCGTTGCGCGCCTCGAGCGCCGCGACGATCCACTTCGCAATGATGCGCATCTCCGGCTCCTTCATGCCGCGCGTGGTCAGCGCCGGAGTGCCGATGCGGATGCCGCTGGGCTTCATCGGCGGGTTGGTGTCGTACGGGATCGCGTTCTTGTTCACCGTGATGCCGGCCTCGCCCAGCGCGTGCTCCGCCTCGCTGCCCAGGATGCCCTTCTGGAAGACGTCGATCAGGATCAGGTGCGTGTCCGTGCCGCCGGAGATGATGCGGTAGCCCTCGTTGCCCAGCGCCTCGGCCAGCACCTTCGCGTTCGCGACGATCTGCTTCGCGTAGTCGGCAAACTCAGGCTGCAGCGCCTCTTTGAACGCCACCGCCTTGGCCGCGATGATGTGCACCAGCGGGCCGCCCTGCTGGCCGGGGAAGACGCTGCGATCGATGCCCGCGGCCAGTTCCTGGCGACAGAGAATCATGCCGGCGCGCGGACCACGCAGCGTCTTATGCGTCGTGGTGGTGACCACATGCGCGTGCGGCACCGGCGAAGGATGCACCTTGCCCGCCACCAGCCCGGCGAAGTGGGCCATGTCGACAACCAGGTACGCGCCCACCTTGTCGGCGATGGCGCGCATGCGGGGAAAGTCGAACTGGCGCGGATACGCGCTGCCGCCGCCGACAATCACCTTGGGCTGCTCGCGCACCGCCGTCGCTTCCAACTCGTCGTAGTCGATGGTCTCAGTGTCGCGGCGGACCTGGTAGCCGACGATGCGGTAGAGCTTGCCGGAGAAGTTGAGCTTGTGCCCGTGGGTCAGATGCCCGCCATGCGCCAGGTCGAGCCCAAGGATGGTGTCGCCCGGATTCAGCAGCGTCATGTAGGCCGCGGCGTTGGCCTGCGAGCCGGAGTGCGGCTGCACGTTGGCATGCTCGGCGCCGAAGATCTGCTTGGCGCGGTCGCGGGCGAGGTTCTCGACCACGTCGGCGAATTCGCAGCCGCCATAGTAGCGCTTCGCGGGATAGCCTTCCGCGTACTTGTTCGTGAACACGGTCCCGGCCGCTTCGAGCACGGCGCGCGAGACAAAGTTCTCCGAGGCGATCATCTCCAGCCCCTCGTGCTGGCGGGCAATCTCGTTCTGAATCTGGGTGGCGATTTCGGGGTCGGAGGACGCAAGGGAAGCAGCTAAATCAATAGGCATATCTACCATCTTATTGCATCCAGGCTGAGTGCTATACATGCGAGATTCTGCTTGACGATTGTTGTCAAATATGACAACGTAGCCTTGGAAGTTATTCATGGGACCGAACGACAGATGATCCGAAAAACGCGGCCTGTTTCGTGGATTAAGGCAGCACTGAAGGAATTTGAGACGTTTCCGGAGGGAGCGAGATCAATCTGTCTCGCGGCGTTGACCATCGCGGCAGAGGGTGGAAAAGCGGATATTGCAAAACCCATGCATGGCTTGGGGGCAGGTGTCCTTGAGATCGCGCTGCCTTTCAAGGGAAATGCATTCCGGGTTGTGTACGCAATCCAGATCGCAGAGGAGATTTGGGTGATCCACGCCTTCCAGAAGAAGTCGACCCAAGGGATAAAGACGCCGCAACGAGAAATCGAATTGATACGCGACCGCTTGAGGAGATTGAAGGAGATGCTTCCATGAAAACCGAAAAGTTGGAAGTGGTGCGAGGCACCGGCAACGTCTTCCGCGATCTTGGGCACAAGAACGCGGACCTGGAGCAATTCAAGAGCATTCTCGCCGCCGAAATCATCAAGGTTCTCGACCGCGAACGACTGACCGTCCGCGCGGCCCATGACCGCACCGGCATCGCAGCCGCGGACTTCTCGCGCATCCGCAATGCCGATCTCGGGCGGTTCACCGTCGATCGCCTGATGTCGATCCTCAACCGGCTGGGCTCGCGGGTCGAGGTAAGAATCCGCGTGCATCGTGTGGAAGCAGCATCCAGAGACGCCGCCTTGACCGCATAGAGCTGGACGACTCCGGCGGTTTGCACCGTTTATGGTGCCTTCGTCGCAGACCATGACCCTGAAGTGGGATGGGGTTAACTACTTCGATGAGCAGATGCTTGACGTTGTTCGGGGAGTAACAACTCTCCGGCATACTCGAGGCATCATGATGCATAGCTTCCTGGTTGGCGCACTCTACGTTGTGGTGGTGATTACGCCTTGCGTAATCGCACTCTGCAGCGCCGTGAACCGCACCGACGACTCCTCGGAGAGCGACGTCCTGCGCGACGGCTTTATCTAGGCGGTCGGCTCGCTCTGGGCCTGGAGTCCGGAGCCGCGGAGAAGCTTTGCGCATTCGCTAAAACTGGAGCTCTTTCTTCCCTTTCTATAGTTCTCTGTGCTATAGTTCAAAGTGTTAGGGCACGGAAATGCAAGTATTTAAGACGAGATGGCTTGCACGCTTCGCCCGGCATGAGCGCATCAATGACCAGAGTCTGCTGGAGGCCGTTGCGCGTGCCGAGCATGGCTTGATCGACGCAGATCTGGGCAGCGGCTTGATTAGACAGCGTGTCGCCCGCAAGGGCCAGGGAAGATCCGGCGGATACCGCGCCGTTGTTGCTTACAGGATGAAGGAGCGAGCGGTATTCCTGTATGCGTTCGCGAAGAACGATCGCGGAAATATCGATCAGAAAGAACTAGCCGAGCTGAGAAAGCTGGGTTCGAACTGGCTAAACGCAACGCCGCAGATGATCGATGAAGGCATCGAAGACAACTGATCGAGGAGGTTGACCATGGCAAGGAAAAAGACTCGTAGCCAGCTGAGCGAAGCCATCCTTGAAATGGCCGGGGATCAGCACCGTATCGGCATCATGAACGACGCCGACTACCGCAAGATCACGATTCGCCATCTTGGACCGCAAGCTCTTGAGACTGCGAAGCCGATTAGCGCCGATGAAATCCGCATGCTGAGAGAACAGGCCAACCTGAGTCAGGCCGCGTTTGCAAAATACCTCAACCTGACTCCTGGTTATGTTTCGCAATTGGAGCGCGGAACCAAGGAGCCCAAAGGCGCCGCGCTTACTCTGCTCAACGTCATCCGCCGCAAGGGGCTCGAGGTGGTTCTCTAGCCCTTTCGCGCGAGATCGCGAAAGGCCTGGTAGAGGAACGAGCCGAGATACCAGCCATCCATATATTTGTACGGCGTCTCGCCCGAGGTGTAGTGGCCGCAGGGCAGCACCTTCGACACGTAATCCACCCCGCAGCGATCGAAATTCTTCAACACGTCCAGCGACAGGTGCAGCGGGAACGTAAGGTCGTAAGTCGCGTGCACCACCAGCACTCGCCTCTGCGGCTCGGCGAAGCGCTCCATGTACGACATCGGGCTGATGCCCAGAAACAACTGCCGCACCTGGTCCTGCGTCAGCCCCGCCTCCGCGAAGCCGGCCTGCACGTGCCGCGTGCTCTGCCCCTCCCACACCACATCGCCGAACCACGTCGATGCGTGATTGAATGCGCACACCCGCAGCCGCGGATCGTGCGCCGCCGCGATGAACCCGTAGCACGAGCCCAGGCTCGTCCCCAGCACGCCGAACTGCGTATACCCCTGCGTCTCCAGCCAGTCCATGCAGCTGCGAATGTCGGCGACCGCCTGCCGGCATGCGCTGAGGGTGCGGCCGATGTTGGCGCTCATGGCGTAGTCCGAGCGCTCCAGCTCCGCCGGCCGGCGAATGTCGTGGTAGGGCTTGGACAGCCGCAGCGCCGACACGCCGAAGCGGTTGGCAATCTCGCAAAGCGCGTTGTGGCTGATCGCGTCGGCATTCCACTGCGGCATCACGATCAGCGCCTGCTTCGGGCGGCCCGGCTTCGGCGTGGCCGGATACCAGCGCGCGTTCACCTGGTCGTTCTCCGGATACGGCGTTGCGACCGCCGAGGTGAAGCGCAGGAAGTCCGCCTCTTCCAGCAGGCCGGCGGCGGCGCGGCGCTTCATCTCCGCGTCCTGCGCCAGGGTCTCCGGCCGCACGTTGGTGGGAAAGAGCTGCGGGTGGCGGCGCTCCAGGCGGAAGTCGGTGGGCGTCGTGTAGCCGAAAAATTCGTCTGACCGGGCGACGATGTCTTCGTTCAGCGCGATCATGCGGTCGAGAGAACAGTTGCAGGTTGCCGGTTGCTGGTTGTTGGTGGGTTCGGCGAAATCTCGCTGGCAGCGGTCGCACGCAGCCGGTTCGCGATCGCCGTCCGGTTCGACAATGGCAAACGGCTCGAGCCAGTCGAAGCCCCACTCCAGCGGCCGGACGATCCGGTTGGTATCGCGGGTGGTGAGTTTCGTCTCCCAGGCCCACATCCACTTTGCGTACAGTCCCGAGAGCATATGGTCTAGTTTACTAGTTGCAGGTTGTTGGTTGTTGGTTGTTGGTTGAGAAGGCTGTGTGGCCCCCTCCCCCTCCCCCGGTTTTGATTCCAAGATTCGACGTCTAAAGAAGTTAGATTTGAATCGAGATATGGTTTGGATATATCTCGATTCGTATCTCACGCTACGACAGGCTTCAGAAAACGGCGACGGATTGGCAAGCATCGGCACAGAGATTTTTTTTGCCCCTATTTAAAGGATACGAGTTGACGCATAACTCAACTGCACTCGCGATTCGTTGTCAATGGAGCGAGATAGCCGATGTTGAGCTTGACAAGCAGAACTGCCGGATTCTTGAGAGAATCCGGGTCACGGCGAATGGAAGTCAGGAAAAGGAGCGGCCCATGGGAGAGGAACAGATACGCGAAGCCCTGAACCGGCATTGGCAGGCCTCGGCGACCGAGGATGCCGATGCGGAGCACGCCATCTACGCGGACGATGCGATTTGCGACTATCCCCAGTCCGGCGAACGAATCGTTGGGCGAGCCAATCTGCAGGCCCTGCGCAGTCATCATCCGGGCAAGCCGTCCGGGTTCAAGGTCAGGCGCATGCTCGGAAGAGACGACCTCTGGATCACGGAGTACATCATCCGCTACCAGACGGGGCCGGCGTACACGGTGAGCATTATGGAGTTCCACGACGGCAAGGTCGTGCACGAGACCCAGTACTTCGCGGATCCCTTCGAGGCGCCCGCCTGGCGGAGCGAATGGGTGCAGCGGATGCCGTGATGCGGCCACCGGCGCTTTGCGCCAGGCGAAGTGCGGATTAGTAGATGGTGAAGAGGATGGGAATCACCACACCGGCCACCAGGCACCAGCCGACGATTTTTTTGTTGCTCTTGTACTTGTACGCCATGTAGATCCCGGTGCCGGTGGAGACGACGAGGTTGATCGCCACCAGCAGGAAGAACAGCTTCAACGGCAGCGTGACGTGCCGGCTTCCCGGCGTGGAAACCTCGGCCGGCGGAGTCGCTGGGTCAGGCGCAGCGGCCGGCGGCGGATCGGCGGCAGCCACTGGGTCGAGCGTAGCAGCGTCCGCCCTCACCTTCCCGCCGGCCTTCGCGGCCTTCTTCTTCGCGGCCCTCGCTTCCTTTGCCGCCGCAAATGCGGCCGCGTCTTCGCTGGCCAGAATCGGCGTTGCGTCCTTGTGGATCCGCGCCAGCACCGCCAGCACTTTGGGTGGCGTGTAGCCTTTGCGCTCGCCGGTCTTATGCAGATTGAACGTCTGCACCGCCCCGGTGATCGCGAAAAAGATCACCGCAGGCGCGATGAACACCCCAATGTAGAGATGAGAGAGACGAACGAGTTTCAGCAACGCCGCAGCGCGAGTAGCCATAGGACGAAAGTTTAGCGACGGCCGACCGGTTCCGAATGAACGCTTGCTGAAATTCCACTCATTCTTTTCCGGCGCTCGCCTATTCGAGCTTCTTCAACTCCTCGGGAATCAAGTTCGGCGCCAGCGGCACATACCCTTCTTCGGTGTCTTTCTGTGCGGCCAGGATCGCCTGTCCTTCGCGCGACAGGATCATGCGCATGTACTCCTTCGCAAACGGATCGACCAGCTTGCCCGGTTCGCGATCGAGATAGATATGCATGTAGGACGGGAAGGGATATCCATCGGCCGCCACGACGTCGTACCCGGGCAGCACGAAGGGATCGCCCTCTTTGCGCGCGACCGGCAGCGGCCGCACATCCTTCGCCACCGGCCCCACATCGGCGAATCCCAGCAGCGCGAGCCCGTAGGGGTCTTCGGCCACCGCGTGCAGCACGTCGACAGGTTTGGGCAGCGCTTCATACGTCTTCACGAACAGCTGGTTCTTCAGGAATTCCGCGCGGAACCAGGCATTGCCGCCACCCACAGGGTCGAGCCCGTAGACGTGGATGACGCGATGCGCGTACTTGCCGCCGACACCCAGCTCGTCCCAGGTGGAAAGATCGCCCTTGGCATTGCCCACGGTGAGCACGCGCCGCACCTGCTCCACCGTGAGACCGGCCAGAGGATTCTGCGCGTTGACGTAGATGCCGGGGGGACTCTTGCGGCCCTGGCGTGGACCGAACGCGTCGTAGCCAACGACGATGTCGTACGGCGTGTATCCGTGATAGATCTTGAACGCGGTGCTGTCCGCCTCCCACATCGCGCGCCCCATCGGAGCGAACGCGGAGACGCCCATCTCAATGCCCGGAATCGCGCCCGACGATCCCTTCAACACCAGGTGGAACTTCCTGCCGAAGTTCGGGTGCGTCTTCAGGAAGAGCTCGTCGAACTGCTGCATGATCTCCGCCCAGCCGTCATTGCCCACAATCTGCACGTCGCCGTCGCGCGTCAGGTAGGTAGCGCTGTCCGGTACCTTCACGTCCTGCGGCGTATAGGCCGGAATCTCCTGGGCCGTCAGCGGCACAGCCGCAGCCAGCACCGCGACCAGCAATCCGATCGAAAGGTCAGTTCTCCTCAGCATCTACTCTCCTTGTCGCATCCACACCAAGTCTCGCGACGTGCCATGACCGCCGACTGAATGCGACATGAAAAGTGCTTCAGAGTTCGCTGAGGATGAGGCAGACGCGCCCGATGAGATAGTCAGCGGGAGTTTCGTGCGTGGCCAGCGGCACCACCTGCACCGGGTAGTCCAGCGAGAGCGGACGCAGCAGCAGCACGCCCGAATCGAACTCCACATAGCGCAGCGTAAGCCCCGAGCCGCCACGCACCGCATATTCGCGGCTTTCCTCCGCTGTCTTCACCAACCTCCCGGTCGCCTGACTACCGTAACGAAAGGAGTTACAAATGTCCGAATTCGAAGCCACCGTTCTGGCCGACCTCTCCGTCCTCAAGTCGCAGATGAAAGAAATCTGCGGCAACGGCCAGCCGGGCCGCCTCGCTCAACTCGAAGGCCGTATCCTCGACCACGAGAAGACGGTGCAGCGCCTGAAGGGCATCGCCACCGCATTCGGAGCGCTGCTCACCTGCGCCCACCTTGCCATCGACCTCCTCATCGGCCGCCGCTGACGCACATCCTCCAGCGCCAAGCTGCTTGCCCGCTGCTTCCGTATAATCGACCCATGCACGCCAACTCAACGACCGGGCCGCTCGTCGGCGTCATCATGGGCAGCCGTAACGATTACGCCGTCATGCGCGCCGCCGTGGACATCCTGCGCGAGTTCGGAGTCCCGCACGAAGTCCGTGTCGTCTCCGCGCACCGCACGCCGGAGCTCATGTTCGACTACGCCGGCACTGCCGCCTCCCGCGGCCTGCGCCTCATCATCGCCGGCGCGGGCGGAGCGGCGCATCTGCCCGGCATGGTTGCCGCGCGTACCGTGCTCCCGGTGCTCGGCGTGCCCATCGCCGCCACCGCGCTGCAGGGTTTTGATTCACTGCTCTCCATCGTGCAGATGCCGCGGGGCGTTCCCGTCGGCACGCTGGCCATCGGCGCTCCCGGCGCCATGAACGCGGGTCTCCTCGCCGTGCAGATTCTCGCCACCACCGACCCCGAACTCGCCGCCAAGATCGCCAACTGGCGCGCCGCCCGCCGCGACGAAGTGCTCGCGCAAACCATCCCCAGCGACGAAGCGCCCGAGGAATCCGCGTGACCGAGCCGATCTACCCGACTCTCCTGCCCGGCGCCACCATCGGCATCTTCGGGGGCGGCCAGCTCGGCCGTCTGACCGCGATGGCCGCGCGCACCATGGGCTATCGCATCCACGTGCTCGACCCCGACCCCGGCTGCCCCGCGCGCTTCGTCGTCGACCAGTGCGTCGAAGCCGACTGGACCGACGCCGCCGAAGCCGCCCGCCTCGCCCGCGGCTGCGACGTCATCACGCTGGAGATCGAGCAGATCTCCCTCGCCAGCATGGACGCCGCCTCGCGCTTCGCCCCGGTGCGGCCGAGCGAGCAGATGCTCGCCGTCATTCAGGACCGCATCGAGCAGAAGGACTGGCTCCGCCGCAACGGCTTCCCCGTGGGCGACTACCGCGCCGTCCGCACCTTCGACGAACTCCGCACCGCCGTCACCGCGCTCGGCGGCAAGTGCTTCTGCAAATCCGCCACCGGCGGCTACGACGGCCGCGGCCAGGGCAAGGTCGGCTTCTCGCCCGAACTCTCCTGCGCCGGCACGGACGCTGAACTCCGCGGCGCCTGGGAAGCGCTCGGCCAGGGCCCCGGCGTGGTCGAGCAGGCCATCGAACTCGATCGCGAAATCTCCATCCTCGTCGCCCGCTCGCCGCGCGGCGAAGTCAAAGTCTATCCCGCCGCGTGGAACCACCACGAGGAGCAGATCCTCGCCTGGAGCGTGATTCCCGCGCCACTGCCCACCGCGCTCGCCGCCGAAGCCAAGGCGCTCGCCGAAAGCATCGCCGCCACTTTCCAGCTCGAGGGCATCCTCGCCGTCGAGCTATTTGTAACCAAAGATTTTCGCCTGCTGGTCAACGAGCTCGCCCCGCGCCCGCACAATAGCTACCACTCGAGCGAGCGCGCCTGCGTCACCAGCCAGTTCGAGCAGCTCGTCCGCGCCGTCTGCAACCTGCCCCTCGGCGACGCCGACGTCGTGCAGCCCTGCGCCATCGCCAACCTGCTCGGCGATCTCTGGCTCGCCCCGACCGAACCCGGCAGCAAGCCTGTGCCGCGCGTGCCGAATTGGGATCGCGCCCTCGCCGTCCCCGGCGTCCGCCTCCATCTCTACGAGAAACTCCGCCCCCGCAAGGGCCGCAAAATGGGCCACCTCAGCGCCGTAGCCCCCACCCCCGACGAAGCCGTGGAACTGGTTTTGAAGGCGAAGTCGCTGCTCTAGCCTAGGGCTGCTATAAAGGTCTCGTCGTTCCAGGAAGCAGAGCATGAAAACGGTCTGGAAGATCGCGGTCGTTGTAGTGTGCATTGTTCTCGCTGCCGTTACAGCCACACTCGCGTGGCGCTCGCACAAGTCGCGGGTCACGACTGCCAAGATTGCGGATGACCTGGAACGCTACCGCGTGGGCGCCGCACGGGGCAATGCCGAAGCTGAGGCGGATCTTGCCTACATGTACTACTTCGGTCATGGCGTGCCGATGAACTACGCTGAGGCGCTCCACTGGTTCCGGCTGTCGGCAGACCAGGACTTCCCGAGGGCGAAGGTCGGCATGGGCTATATCTACTTCGACGGCCATGGTGTAGACCGGGACTATGCTGTAGCGCTGGCCTGGTTCCGCAGTGGGGCTGATCAAGGAAATGCAGCGGCTCAGGCTCAGCTCGGATTTATGTATTCCCACGGGCTGGGAACAGCGTTGGACTACGCGGAAGCGGCGCGCTGGTATCGCGAAGCGGCGGACCAAGGCGACACACTGGCCGAAACCAACCTGGGCTATGCCTACAGCCGAGGTCACGGCGTCCCGCAGGATTTCGCCGAGGCTGCGCGCTGGTATCGCAAGGCCGCCGACCAAAACGACGCGCAGGCCGAATACGATCTCAGTTACGTCTACCGTCACGGCAAGGGTGTTCCCCGCGATTCCGCAAAAGCCTGGCACTGGCTACGGAAAGCGGCGGGGCAAGGCAACAAGAGCGCGTTGAACAACGTGACCTGGAAGATGACCACACACACCGCGATCATCCTCTTGGTTCAGTTCGCTTGCGGCTTGTATCTCACGTTTGTGTTTCCCCCGCTCAATTCCATGTTGCCCCGGTTGCGGCTCAACCCCACCAACCAAAACCTGCTCGCCGCGGTAGGCTGGATGGTCCTCGTTTGGGTTGCCTACAAGTGGTACGGCTACACCCACTTCGAAATGCGCATGCCCATGTACCCGAATGCGTACACCATCGGCAGTTGGGCGATTCTAGGGGCCATCCTCGTCTTGCTTGTCTACTCCATGCGCTACGGCGGGAGACGCGATGGCAATGCGACGCCATCCGGTACCGTCCTGGACGCGGGCGCGGGCGCGGGCGCGGGCGCGGGACAAAACTAGCTGTTGTTGAGGTGCGCCAGATACCGCTCCCACTTTGCCGGCTTCACCAGGCGCATCTGGCCTTCGTGCATGGCGGCGTGGGTGGTGCGGCTGAGTACGACCGCCAGCCGGTTGCGGTGGGGTTCCTTCGCGAAGTCCTCCTCGGAGATTGAGCCGTGGCGCTCCATCAGCTCCGCTCCGCTCAACTGTGCTAGCGCCGCTGTCAGCTTGGCGTTGACCTCAGCCCACGCTTTACGCAACTCGGCCGCAGTCGGTCCCTCACCGGCAAATGCGCGGTCGGCCTCGGTCAGGAACTGCTGGTCGAGCCCCGGGTGCAGCCGGTCGCCTAATCGCAGCAGCGGCAGCATGCGGTCATGCACCGCGGTCAGGTGCCCGAGCAGGTAATACAGCCGGTTGCGTCCCGGAGCGACCTCGGTCTGCAGCGCCTCGTCGCTCCAGCCCGCCAGCCCTTTGTCGACCTGCCCGATCACCTGATTCCAGCTCGCGAGAACTCCCGCGGCAAAGCCCGACTCCGAAGTCGCCATGACATCCCCTTGTTCGTTGTTGATGCGTCCGGGGATCAGATGTTTTTGAGCGGCAACGCGATTCGGGAGAAATGGGGCCGCGGCGGATTTCGATCCCACTCATCGCAATGAATCAGCGATGAAATGTGGCGTCCGCAGTTCAGGCAACCGGCCCCGCGTGCTCGGGCACGACCACACTGCGCCGCGACTTGCGATACACATTCGCCACCGCCAGCGACCACAGCGGCACCAGGTCCACCCCCGGCACCAGCTTGCCCAGGAACGACGGCGCGAACTCCCAGTGCCAGCCCAGCAGCAGGTACAGCACCGCCGCCATCACCACGTCGACGACGTCCGCCACCGGCGATTCCGCACCCTCCACAAACAGCGGAATCACCGCCAGTTGCAGCACATCCGCCGCTACAGCCAGCAGCATCGCCGTCCGCAGCCGCGGCCCCGCCGAAACCGTCACCGCCCGTTCCGGGATCGCGTCCGCCACCGTGTTCGCGTGATTGGGCCCGCTGTTCATGGGAAGTTAGACGCTGAATTCCATCGCTTCGGCGCGCCCCAGCGGAAAAAGTTGATCCGAGCCGGCCAAACGGTGCGTAATAGGCGATATGAGCCAACCCGCACTTCCCTCCACAGAGTGCCGTCGCGGAACCGGGTCGAGCCTCCTCCGCTTCACCGTGTTCACCACACTGCTGGCGCTCGGTCTGGCCGGCCCGGCGTTGAGCGCGCAGGACATGGCCGGGACGTGGCAGGGAACCATCGAGGCGGGCAAACCGCAGCGCATCGTGGTGAAGATCACGAAGGACCCGGCCGCCGCGGGATGGCACGGCATGGTCTACAGCCTGGACACCAGCATGGCCTCCGAGGGCCGCGCGACCACGCAAATGTGCCTGCAGGGCACGGACCTGCGCTTTGCCATTGCGCCGATCGACAGCAGTTACCAGGGCAAGCTCAGCTCCGACGGCGCAACCCTGACCGGAACGTGGACGCAGAGCGGCACCGCCCATCCGCTCACCCTGGCGCGGGTCAACCCAGACGCGGCCTGGGAGATTCCCAAGCCCGACGCGATGATGGCGAAGGATGCGGACCCGGATTGGGAGGTCGTGTCGGTGAAGGCGCACGACCCGAACGACCCGGGCAACAACCAGAGCCTGAACTTCAAGGGGCGGCAGTTTGTCATGATGAACCGGACGGTGCAGGGGATGCTCCTGTTTGCCTATGGCTTGCACAAGAAGGAGCTTGAGGGCGCGCCGGGATGGGTTGAGACGGAACGGTGGGATGCGCAGGGACTACCGGACGTTCCCGGGCATCCCAGCCTGAAGCAGATGCAGAGCCTGATGCGGAAACTGTTGGAACAACGGTTCGGGCTGAAGGTGCACAAGGAGACCAAAGAGTTGGCCGTGTACGCGATTACGGTGGGCAAGGGTGGGGAGAAGATTTCCCCGAGCGCGGGCGATCCGAACGGTACGCCGTCTGAAAACGAGAACTCGAACGGCGGCATCGTGACGATGAGAATGACGAATATGACGATGGCCGAGTTCGCGCCGGACCTGGCTTTCTTTCTGGAGCGGCCGGCCGTGGATCAGACAGGCCTCACGGGACGCTACGACCTCCAGTTGAAGTGGACCGCCGATGAGTCGAAGGCCCCCACCGACGGGACCGCGCCCCCCGGAATGTTTACCGCGATTCAGGAGCAGCTTGGACTGAAGCTGGAGCCCGCGAAGGCTCCCGTGGAAGTGCTGGTGATCGACGCAGTGGAGCGGCCGAGCGCGAACTGAGAAAGGTAGCGGGTCAGCAGTGGGAGAACTTCCGAGAGCGAGAGTGCGTAGTTCGCGTAGGAGAACAGATTGTGTTAGGCGGGGCGCAGCTCAGGTTGGGTTGGTGGCTGGCTGAGATGGCGAGGACGCATGAGACGAGCGAAGAGTGTGCGGTGGTGGCTGGCAACCGCGTCCGTGCTGGCCTGTGTGGCAGCCACGACTGGCCATGCGCAGACCGCAGCGGACGGGGTAATTTCAGCAAAGGCCATGGCGAAGGATGCGGACCCCGACTGGGAAGTCGTGTCGATCCGGCCCAGCGATCCCAACGTTACCAACAGCAAGATCGATGTGCAGGGGCGACACCTCATCATTGAGAACCAGACGGTGGAAACGATGCTGATGGCGGGGTACGGCCTGCAGAAAGATCAGATTGCCGGCGCGCCGGAGTGGGTGCGGACCGAACGCTTCTACGTGGACGGAGTGTCGGACGTGGCCGGGCAGCCGAGCACACCGCAATTCCAGAACATGGTGCGGAAGCTGCTCGGGGAACGGTTCGGGCTGAAGGCGCGCAAGGAGCTGCGGGAGTTGCCGGTGTTCGCACTCCGCGTGGGGAAAGACGGGCCCAAGCTGGCGCCGACAAAGAGTGGTCCGAATGCACGGCCGAACCAGCAGGTGAATGGTGAGCAGGGATACCGGATGCTGCGGTTTACGAACTTTTCCATGCAGGACCTGGCCTTGATGATGCTGCCCTACGTGGACCGGCCGCTGGTGGACCAGACCGAATTGAAAGGAAGGTACGACTTCAACCTGCAGTACACCTATGACGAATCGCGCGCCCCCACCGACGGCACCGCGCCGCCTGGGCTGTTTACCGCGATTCAGGAGCAGATCGGGCTGAAGCTCGAGGCGGTGAAAGCCCCCGCCGAAGTCCTGGTGATCGAAGCGGTGGAACGTCCGAGCGCGAATTGATCAAGTCAGCGGCTCAGCAAGCCGCGTTCAGAGAACTTCTGAGATACAACGTGCGTAGTGATGGGTATGAGAACAGATTGGGTTAGGCGGAGCGTAGTTCAGGTGGGAGTGGTGGTGCTGCTGCTGGCGGGGATGGCGCATGCGCAGGGCGCGCGCGACCTCGCGGGAACGTGGCAGGGAACGTTGCCCGGGGGCAGGGGACAGCGGCTGGTGCTGAAGATCGCGAAGGAAGGAGCGGGGTGGAGTGGAGTGATGTACAACCTGGACGCAGACACGCCGTCGCAGGGAAGGATCACGACGCAGATGAGCCTTGCGGCGTCGCAGGTGCGGTTTGCGATTGCGCCGATTGAGGCGAGTTACGAAGGCAAGCTGAGCGACGATGGAGCATCGATCGCGGGGACGTGGACGCAGGGCGGGCAGGCTCGTCCGCTGAACCTGGCGCGGGCGGAGGGCGATGCGCAGTGGGAGATTCCGAAAGCGACCGCGGCGATGGCGAAGGACGCCGATCCGGACTGGGAGGTGGTGACGGTCAAGCCGACCGATCCAAACGTCAACAACGCGTCGATCCGTATGGATGGGCGGCAATTTGTAATGGAGAACCGTTCGGTAGAGACGCTGCTTCTGGTCGGATATAGCGCTCACAAGAAGCAGATTGTGAATGCGCCCGACTGGATCCGGACGGAACGGTGGGACGTACGAGGTGTACCGGACGTGCCCGGGCAGCCGAGTATACGGCAGATGCAGGCGCTGGCGCGGAAGGTGCTGGCACAGCGGTTCGGGCTGGTGACTCACACCGAAAAGCGGGAGATGGAAGTGTATGCGCTGACGGTGGCCAAGGGCGGAGAGAAGATGACGCCAAGCGCGGGCGATCCGAACGGGCTGCCGGATGAGAACGACCGCGAGAACGGCGGCGTGAGGACGATGCGCGCTGCGAATACGTCCATGAGCGATTTTGCGTTGATCATGAAGTTCTTCATGGACCGGCCCGTGGTGGATCAGACGGGCCTGGCAGGGCGGCACGATTTTCAACTGAAGTGGACTTTCGATGAGTCGAAGGTGCCGACCGATGGCAGCGCGCCGGCGGGGCTGTTTACCGCGATCCAGGAACAGATCGGGCTGAAGCTGGAGCCGGTGAAGGCGCAGACGGATGTGCTGGTGATCGACAAGGTGGAGCGCCCTTCGGCGAACTGAACACGCCGCCTGGCAGCCTCTCCGAAGGTCGAAAGTTCACGGTACCGGAGCTTCGCTGTCCGGAACGATGCGCGACGTGACTTCCAGCTTGTGGTAGTTGCGATAAGTGGCGCGGAACGACCACACAATCGAGTGGAAAGTCCCCGCACCGCTGGTGGAACGCGAGCTGATCGCGCTCGGCAGCCAGAACGTCTCGCCGCCCAGATGGACAGGCGCGTAGTCGACCGCCAGGATTCGTTCGCCGACAATGCGCGACGTGTAGCCGCTTCCCGGGATGATGGTGTGATGGGGAGTCGTGACTTCCAGCCGCGTGATCTGCATCGACGCGGGATCGATGAAGGCGCGCCCTTTGCTCTTCTCCTGCAGCAGACAGTCCGCCTCGTTCCCGGGCGTCAGCACGGTGGCGAAGCGAACAACATACGGTTCGCCCGGCCGTTTCGCGTTGATGCGCTCCAGGCTGTAGTTCGTGCAGGCTGCCTGGTTCTTTGAGACGACGGCGAGCGCGCCCTCAAACACTCCGCTCAGCAGGGCAGGGCCGTCGATACTCTGCGCCGTCGCCGGTTTGCCGTCGACGCTCTTCACCTCGCGCGACTCTTCGAGCGTCGTCGTATGGTCAGGATGAACGACCCGCTTCAGCCGGAAGACGGAGTCGCTCGCCGTGTTCTGACTGCGCTGCCCCGGATCCACCTGCGAGACGAGATGCTCCTCGCAGAAAAAGCTCGGCACACCGCTGTCGTAGTGGTTCAGATTCGCGTCCAGCCGCGCGAGAATCTCGTCCAGCGTCGGCGCCTTCGCCCCCTGAGCACCCAGCCCGGACGCGAGCCCAAGCAACGCAACCAGCGAAATGACCGCGGACAATCCTCGTGAGGTCAATGCGAATCCCACCTCAGTTGCACCCTCTCTCCAATCAGCGCCCACCAATCATGGAAAAGAGAAACGCGCAGTGCATTGGGGACGAGCCTCATCGGTTGGCTCCACGCACTCGCGCCGAAGGCGCGCAACTCGCCGTCCGCGCAGGACCGGAGGACTAGCCGATGTCTTCGGACCAGTTCTCCAGGTACGCCTTGAAGTCCGACATAAATTTCCCGGCATCCGCCCCATCCACAATCCGGTGGTCGAATCCCAGCGTGAATCGCTGAATCGACCGGATCGCAATCGAGTCGTTGCCATCCTTATCGGTGATGACCTCGGGCTCCTTGTTCAATCCGCCGATGCCCAGAATCGCCGACTGCGGCTGATTGATGATCGGCGTCCCGAACTGCTCGCCGAAAATTCCGGAGTTGGTCAAGGTGAATGTCCCGCCTGAAATCTCGTCGGCCGCCAGCTTCTTGCCCCGCGCCCGCTCCGCCACATCGACGATCGCGCGCGCCACGCCGAGGAAGTTCTTCTCCTCCGCCTGCTTGATCACCGGAACAATCAGACCCCACTCCAGCGCGACCGCGATGCCGATGTTGATGTTCTTGTTGTAGCGAATCCCATCGCCCTCGATGAACGCGTTCACGATCGGATGCTTGCGCAGCGCCACAATCGCGGCCCGCGTGATGAACGGCATGTAGGTCAGCTTCACGCCGTTGCGCTGCTCGTACTTGGACTTCTCCTTCTCGCGCAGCCGCACAATTCGCGTCATGTCCACCTTGAACACGGTGTGCACATGCGGACTCGTATGCTTCGACTCGACCATGCGCTTGGCAATGATCGACCGCATCTTCGACATCGGCACCAGCTCGCCCGGCATCGGCGCCGGAGCGGCAGGCTTCGCAGCAGCAGGTGCAGGAGCAGCAGCCGCAGGTGCCGGCGCTGCCTTCGCCGCGGCAGGCTTCTCCAGATGCCCCAGAATATCCGTCTTCGTAATCCGCCCGGCTGATCCGGTCCCCGGAACCTGCGTCAGGTCGACGTTGTTGTCCTTCGCAATCTTCCGCACCAGCGGCGACGAGCGCGGCCGCTCGCCGGATGCCGTCGTCTCCACCGCAGCGGGCGCAGCCGCAGCCGCGGGTGCCTGCGCCTTCGCAGCGGCCGGAGCCGCCGGAGCCGCAGCCTTACCCGCACCACTGCCACTCCCGCCGATCACCGCAACAATCGTATTGATCCCAACCGTCGATCCCTCCGGAAACTTGATCTCCGTCAGCACGCCCGCGGCCGGCGACGGAATCTCCGCGTCCACCTTGTCCGTCGAAATCTCAAACAGCGGCTCGTCGCGCTCGACCGACTCGCCCACCTGCTTCAGCCACTTGGTAATCGTGCCTTCGGTGATCGACTCACCCATCTGCGGCATCGGCACATCTGTTCCGCCGCCACCGCCGGCCGCCGGAGCAGTTCCCGTCGCCGCAGGAGCAAAGTCGGTCTCATCCGGCGCATCGATTGCAGCCGGCGTCACCGAATCATCCGCCGGAGCGCCCGCCGTCTCCGCAGGATCAGCCGCCGCCGGCGCCGAGGCCTTTGCCGCCCCGCCCGCACCATCCCCAATCACTGCCACCACGGTGTTGATCTGCACCGTCGCGCCCTCGGAGATCTTGATCTCCTCCAGCGTTCCCGCCGCCGGCGAGGGAATCTCCGCGTCCACCTTATCGGTCGAAATCTCAAACAGCGGCTCGTCCCGCTGTACCGTGTCGCCCACCTTCTTCAGCCACTTGGTCAACGTTCCTTCGGTGATCGATTCGCCCATCTGGGGCATGACTACATCAGTCGGCATCGTTTTCCTTCCAAATTCTGGGGCGCCATCGGCGCACGTCCGCCCTTGGATTATAAGACTATGCGCCTCGGCTTCGCTTCCGCATTGCGCCCTCATGAAGGATCGTTCACGCCCACAAACTCGTCACCCTGAGCCCGAGCGCCCCATTTCATCGCGGTTTTGTCGCGATGAGCGAATATCGCCCTGATTCAAGTGGAATCGCAGTCGAATCCCGATGAGTGGGATGTTGCCCCTCCACACCGTCGGCCCGGTTCACGCCACCAACCCACATTCAGAGGTAAGCTGGAAAGTCTCCCCGGGGAGGCCAACCATGCCCGACCTCAAAGCCGCAGTCATCGGAACCGGCGGAGCCGCCCGCCTCCACCTCGAAGCCTACCGCCGCTATCCCCACACCCAGCCCGTCGCCGTCTGCAGCAACGACCGCCCCCGTGCCGAGGCCGTCGCCGTCCAGTACGGCGTCCGCGCCTACACCTCCATCGACGAGATGCTCGAGCGCGAGCGCCCCGACGTCGTGTCCGTCGCAACTCTGGAGTGGGACCACGA
>Ga0207416_1001636_pt1 | contig 28187 bp, 21 predicted proteins | sample PaiPotPPM11metaG_FD_184107 | JGI IMG/M metagenome (GOLD analysis project Ga0207416, IMG submission 184107) | Iron sulfur acid spring bacterial and archeal communities from Banff, Canada, to study Microbial Dark Matter (Phase II) - Paint Pots PPM... ... | reverse complement strand
CGGTCGAGCCCGCGGCGGTCGTCGGGCAGGTAGCCGGAACGGTAGGCGGCCACGTGGCCTGACTGCTCGTCGTTGAGCGCGTCGCGGGCGGCGAGCGCGACGGTCTCCGCGCCGCGCCGCGACCTGATGAAGGCAAGTGCGGGAACCTCGGCCTTGACCATGGCGGCGAGGAGGTCGGCGGCCTCGGTGGTAGCCGGTCTCCTGGCTCGTACCTCGGCGTAGGTGTGCAGCAGCGGCGGTTCCCACAGGGCGAAGCTGAGCGGCGCCCGGGGCGAGCCGTCGTCGGTCACGGCGACCGCGTCGAGGCCGGTGAGCGCCCTGGCGCAGGCGGTGGGATCGGCGATCGTGGCGGAGGCGAGGATGAACACCGGCGGCGGGCCGACGCCGTGATGCGCGGCGACGCGGCGCAGCCGGCGTAGCACCTGGGCGACATGCGACCCGAAGACGCCGCGGTAGCCATGGCACTCGTCGATGATCACGACCCGCAGGCGGCGGAAGAACCCCCGCCAGCGAGCGTGGTTGGGCAGCATCCCGCCGTGTATCATGTCTGGATTTGTCAGCAGGTAGTTGGCGTGAGCCTGCGCCCAGGCGCGCTCCGCGACCGTCGCGTCGCCGTCGTAGCAGGTCGCGCGGACGCCGGGAACGCCGAGGTCGCGCACCGCCTTCAGCTGGTCGGCCGCGAGCGCCTTGGTCGGCGCGATGTACAGCGCGGTGCCGCCGTCGAGCACTTCGGACAGCGCGGCGGCCAGGTAACCAGCCGATTTGCCAGAAGCGGCGCGTGTGGCAATGATCACGTGCCGTCCCGACCGGGCGAGTTCCGCGGCCTGCGCCTGGTGCGTCCACGGGGACGCGACGCCGCGCGCGGCGAGCGCGGCGGCCACATCGGGACGAACGGACTCGGGCCAGGAGGTGGGTTGACCCTGCTGTCCGGGTATGTGCTCCAGATGCACAAGTTCCCCGGCACGCTGGGCGGCCCCCAGGACCGCGAGCGCGGAGTTGTCCCGGCGGGTTTCAGCTGTCGGCGGAGCGGCGATGGGCATAGGTTTTAAGTGTGTCATCCGCTAGGCGGATGCTGGGCAGTATGTTTTGGTATAGACATGACGCCTGAGCGTGGTTGAATGCCGGGCAGGGGTCGCCCCCACGACGCGAGAGACGCCCTCGGGGCGCTGGAGGATTAGTGGATCTGAAGCTGGCGCACAGCAACAAGGACGGCATCGAGATCGTGGACGTCGAAGGTGAGATTGACGTCTACACTGCGCCGCGCCTGCGCGAGCTGCTCATAGAGCTCGTCAACAAGAAGAACTACCAGCTGGTAGTGAACATGGAGAAGGTCGAGTTCCTCGACTCCACGGGCCTCGGGGTCCTGGTCGGTGGGCTCAAGCGGGTGCGCGCGCACGACGGGTCGCTGGACCTGGTCTGCACGCAGGAGCGCATCCTGAAGATCTTCCGTATCACCGGTCTCACGAAGGTCTTCGGCATCCACGAGTCGGTGGACCAGGCCATCGCCGCCAGGAAGGCCGAGAAGTAAGCCCTTCGCTGCATCATGGCAACTGTCGAAGTCACCTTTACGCCGCTACCGGTACACGTGCGGACCGCCCGGCTGGTCGCCACCGCGGTCGCGCGCCGCAGTGGCGTGGCCGAGTCATTGCTCGATGAGGTCCGCCTCGCCGTCGGCGAGGCCTGTTCTCGCGCGGTCGAAGCGCATCAGCGGTATTGCCCGGGCCAGCCCATCCGGGTCGAGCTCACCGACGACGGTGAGCAGTTCGAGGTAGTGGTGACCGACGCGGTGCCGGACGCGGAGCACGGCACGCCGGGGACGGCCGGGAAGGGCGCGAACGGTGCCGCCCTCCCGGCCGGGCCCGACGGGTTCGGCGACGACCCCGGGTTGGCCGACGGCGAGATCCCGCTCCGGCTTCCCGACGGGGTGGGTCTCGCGGTGATCGCGGGCCTAGCCGACGACGTTCACGTCACCGCGGCGGGATCAGGTACCAGCGTCACGATGAGCTGGAAGCGGCGCACGGCCTGAGTCGGCGCCCGTTCAAATAGAGTTTTCATAAAGCTGCCCGGTTCGCTGCCTTCGTAGGCGCCAGCGAGCCGGGTAGTTGCTTGCTGGGCGGGATCGGGCACACTCTTCACTCTAGTCACACGAGTCTCTTTAGTTCTTTTCTGTCACGTAAATTACATTGTGACGCGTTTCGTCACAGTAATTAACCCCCGCAACGTGTGAACTACCGAAACTGGGGCAAATCACAAGACGTCAGGTTGGGAACTGTGACAGATGAGGCTTTCGAGGCGAATTTTTCGTACCTACGATCAACGTTTGACTGTGAAAAATAAGAAACTTGTGACTTTCAAGATTCCCGGCAAGCAGCGTAGACTCCCGCCCACGCCTGCCTTGAGGTGGGCGATGTCCCGGGCGTGCGCTCGGGAAGGACTGAAATGAGCTTTATAACGCCAACGACTTAGCGGCGCATGCCAGATGTCGAAGGAGAACGAATGTCGGAGCTCCATCCCGCCATGGCGGCGGGCGGACCGGTGGTCCCGGTCAGCGTCAGCGGCGGCAACCTCACCTGGGTTGTAATCGTCGCGGTCATCGCGCTGCTAGCCCTCGCCGTCGCGGGCGTGCTGGTGCGAGAGGTCCTGGCCGCTAGCCAGGGGACCGCGAAGATGCAGGAAATAGCTAAGGCAGTACAGGACGGAGCCGCGGCCTATCTGCGCAGGCAGTTTCGGACGCTGGGCGTCTTCGTCTTCCTTATCTTCTGGATACTTCTGCTCCTCCCCGCGGACGGCAATGGGGTGCGCTGGGGACGCAGCCTCTTTTTCCTGGTCGGTGCGCTGTTCTCCGGGCTGACCGGGTTTACGGGCATGTCGCTGTGCGTCCGCGGCAACGTCCGCGTGGCGGCGGCCGCGCGCGACGGCGGCGAGCGGAACGCGATGCGCATCGCGTTCCGCACCGGCGGCGTCGCGGGAATGTTCACCGTGGGCCTCGGCCTGTTCGGCGCGGCCATCGTGGTGCTGCTCTACCGGGCCAACGCGCCGGAGGTGCTCGAGGGCTTCGGCTTCGGCGCGGCGCTGCTCGCCATGTTCATGAGGGTCGGCGGCGGCATCTACACCAAGGCGGCCGACGTGGGCGCGGACCTGGTCGGCAAGGTCGAGCAGGGCATACCCGAGGACGACCCGCGCAACGCGGCGACGATCGCCGACAACGTGGGCGACAACGTGGGCGACTGCGCCGGCATGGCGGCGGACCTGTTCGAGTCCTACTCGGTCATGCTGGTCGCCTCGCTGATCCTGGGCAAGACCGCGTTCGGCGACAAGGGGCTGATCTTCCCGCTTATCGTCCCGATGATCGGCGTGATCACGGCGGTGATCGGCATCTTCGCGGTGGCGCCACGCGCGCGCGACCGCAGCGGGATGACCGCGATCAACCGCGGCTTCTTCATCTCGGCGGCGATCTCGGTCATCGGGGTCGCGATCCTCTGCTTCACCTTCCTGCCGTCGAAGTTCAGCGCGCTGAGGGGCATCACCGACCCCGCGATCGCGGGCTACAACGGCAACCCGCAGTGGATCGCGTTCGGCGCGGTGGTGATCGGGATCGTGCTGGCGTCCGCGATCCAGCTGCTGACCGGGTACTTCACCGAGACTACGCGGCGGCCGGTCAGGGACATCGGGCAGAGCTCGGAGACCGGCGCGGCCACCGTGATCCTGTCCGGCATCTCCAGCGGCATGGAATCCGCGGTGTACTCCGCGCTGCTGATCGGCGCGGCCGTGTTCGGCTCCTACTTGCTGGCCACCGGGAATGCCACGATCGCGCTGTTCGCCGTGGCCATGGCCGGCGGCGGCCTGCTGACCACGGTCGGCGTGATCGTGTCGATGGACTCCTTCGGCCCGGTGACCGACAACGCGCAGGGGATCGCGGAAATGTCCGGCGACGTCGAGGGCGACGCCGCGCAGGCGCTGACCAAGCTGGACGCGATCGGCAACACGACCAAGGCCATCACCAAGGGCATCGCGATCGCGACCGCCGTGCTGGCGGCGACCGCGCTGTTCGGCTCGTTCCGTGACTCGGTGGAATCGGCGCTGCCCGCCGCCGCGGCCGGCACGTTCAAGCTGGACGTCGCGCAGCCGAACGTGCTCGTCGGCCTCATCGTCGGCGCGTCGGTGGTGTTCCTGTTCTCCAGCCTGCTGATCATGGCGGTCGGCCGGGCGGCGCAGCGGGTCGTGCTTGAGGTGCGCATGCAGTTCCGCACGCACCCGGGGATCATGACCTTCGAGGAGAAGCCCGACTACTCGCGGGTCGTGGACATCGTCACCCAGGACTCGCTCCGCGAGCTGGTCACGCCGGGCATCCTGGCCGTGCTGACCCCGATCGCGGTCGGGTTCACCTTCGGCTACGCGCCGCTCGGCTCGTTCCTGGCCGGCGCGATCGCGGCGGGCGTGCTGATGGCGGTGTTCTTGTCCAACTCCGGCGGAGCCTGGGACAACGCCAAGAAGCTCGTCGAGGACGGCAACCACGGCGGCAAGGGATCGGCCGCGCACGAGGCGACCATCGTCGGCGACACCGTCGGCGACCCGTTCAAGGACACCGCCGGCCCCTCGATCAACCCGCTGATCAAGGTAATGAACCTGGTCTCGCTGCTGATCGCCACCTCGGTGGTGAAGTACAGCTCCAACACCGGCCTGCGGGTCGGGGTGGCGCTCGGCGCGGTGATCATCATCGTCGCGGCGATCGTCTACTCCAAGCGCCGTTCCTCCGGCATGGGCGAGGAGGCGCCGGCCAGCGCCGAGATCAGCGGGGCCACGTCGCCCGCCGCGAGCGTCGACGCGCCCGAGGCGCCGGCCACCGTGGCGATGCCCCAGGCCGCGCCGGCGCCGCCGGTTCCCCCGGTCCGCGAGGCCGAGGGAGTGACCCAGAACGGCCAGGCGAATAGCGGCTCGCACACGCCGGCCGATTCTTCGCCGGGCGGACCCGGCGAGTAAGGCCGCACCACGAGAAAGCCACGGCCCCGCACCGACATCTTGGTGCGGGGCCGTCGGTTTAGTCTTCGGCCAGGTCGGCGGGGTCGACGGCTTCGCGCGGGATGCCGAGCAGGTAGAGGATCGGGTCGAGGTACGGGACGTTGACCGCCGTGTCGGCCGCGTCGCGGACGACCGGCTTGGCGTTGAACGCCACGCCAAGGCCGGCGGCGCCGATCATGCCCAGGTCGTTGGCACCGTCGCCGACGGCGACGGTCTGCGACAGCGGGACGCCGGCCGACTGCGCGAACGCGCGCAGCGCCTCGGTCTTGCCGTCCCGGTCGATGATCGGCTCGGCGACCCGGCCGGTCAGCCTGCCGTCCGCCACTTCGAGGGTGTTGGCGGCCACGTAATCGATGCCGAGCTCGTCGGCGAGCGGCTGGATCACCGCGGTGAACCCGCCGCTCACGATCCCGCACTTGTAGCCCAGGCGCTTCAGCGTCCGCACCAGCGTCCGCGCGCCCGGGGTGAGCCGCAGGCTGGCGCGCACCTCGTCGAGCACGCCGGCGTCCAGGCCGCCGAGCAGCGCGGTGCGCTCCCGCAGCGAGGCCGCGAAGTCGAGTTCGCCGCGCATGGCCGACTCGGTCACCTTGGCGACCTCGGCGGCACAGCCTGCCCGCGCCGCGAGCAGGTCGATGACCTCATCCTGGATCAGCGTGGAGTCGACGTCCATCACGATCAGCCGCATCGCGCGGCGGTACAGGCCGGCCGGCTGCACCGCTACGTCCACGCCGCTTTCGGCGGCGACCTGAGCGAGCGAGTTCCGCAGCGAGCCGGGCTCGGCGCCGGACACGTCCAGCTCGACGCAGGTGACGGGGTCGCCGGCCAGCCGGGTGATCCGGTCGATGTTGGCGCCGCTCGCCGCGATCCGGCCGGCGACGGCCGCGACCGCTTCCGGCCGCAGCGGGCTGCCGAGCACGGTGACGACCAGCCTGCCGTTGACGCGGCCCTCACGAGCGCGCGAGCGCGGTTCGGCGGACCCGGTGGTGATCTCCGCCTCGAGCCCGAGGTCGCTGGCCATTTCGGTCACGGCGCGGTAGATCGCGGTCAGGTCGGGCGGCGCATCGCTGCCGACCAGGACGCCGAGCACCAGCCTGCCCCTGATCGTGACCTGCTCAATGTCCATTACGCTCAGCGGAAAGCGCGCCAGGGCGCCGAACAATCGCGAGGTGACGCCCGGCCGGTCTCGGCCGGTCAGCGTGATCAAGAGCGTTGGTTGGTTCATCTCGACATCACGGTACCGTGCGCTCGGACGCCAGTGTGACCGACTCCCGGTGGCTCTTCTGGGTACCTTGGTTAACGGTGATGCTCGCGCTGGCGTAGGTTCGGTCGCGGCGGCCGTTCGGCCCGGCTGATGCCGGCCGGCGTGAGGAGGGGCTGTGTCTGACGAGGTGCTCAAGCTGCGCGGCGTGTCGGTAAGGCGCGAAACGTCGCTGTTGCTGCGGAACGTGGACTGGACCGCGCACGAGGACGAGCGCTGGATCGTGATCGGGCCCAACGGGGCGGGGAAGACCACCCTGCTTCAGGTGGCCTCGACGCTCCTCTACCCGACCGAGGGCACCGTCGAAGTGCTCGGCGAGCGGCTCGGCGACGTCGACGTGTTCGAGTTGCGGCCGCGGATCGGCCTGACGAGCGCTTCGCTCGCGGAGCGCGTGCCCGCGGGCGAGAAGGTCATCGACCTCGTGCTCACCGCCTCCTACGCCATCCTCGGCCGGTGGAAGGAGGAGTACGAGTCCTCCGACGTCACGCGGGCCGTGGAACTGCTCGACGCGCTTGGCTGCGCGCACCTGATCAGGCGCCGGTTCGCCACCCTGTCCGAAGGCGAGCGCAAGCGGGTGCAGATCGCCCGCGCGATGATGCCGGATCCGGAGATCCTGCTGCTCGACGAGCCGGCCGCCGGCCTTGACCTGGGCGGCCGTGAGGACCTGCTGCGCCGCCTTTCCGCGCTGGCCGCCAATCCGAAGGCGCCGATGATGGTGCTGGTGACGCACCACGTCGAGGAGGTGCCCGACGGCTTTACCCACGCGATGCTGCTGCGCCGGGGGGCCGTCCTCACCGCGGGACCGATCGACGAGGTCTTCACCGCCAAGAACCTGTCCAGGTGCTTCGGGGTGCCGCTGGAGATCGAGCGGCACGAAAACCGCTGGCGGGCCTGGGCCCGTTAGGTGCCCGTTAGGGGTCGCTCCCGTTACCCTTCGCCTTTTGTACTTGACGCAGGGTGGGGTTACCTTGGGATTATCGGCTCCCTTTTGGCGGAGATGATGGTAATGGGCACCATAATCGCGATAGTCCTCCTCGTCCTGGTCATTGGTCTAGCCATATTCGCCGTGGTCCGGTCGGTCCGCATCGTGCCGCAGGCGCGGGCGGGCATCGTCGAACGATTCGGCCGGTACCACCGCACGCTGCACGCCGGGCTCAACATGATGATGCCGTTCATCGATCGGCTGCGCCCCCTCATCGACCTGCGCGAACAGGTGGTTAGCTTCCCGCCGCAGCCCGTCATCACCGGGGATAACCTGGTCGTCGGCATTGACACGGTCATCTACTTTCAGGTGACCGATCCGCGGGCGGCGACGTACGAGATTGCCAACTACGTGGCGGCCGTGGAGCAGCTCACCGTCACCACGCTGCGGAACGTGGTCGGCGGCATGGACCTGGAAACGACCCTGACGTCGCGCGACAAGATCAACAGCGAGCTGCGCAAGGAGCTTGACGAGGCGACCGGCCGGTGGGGGCTACGGGTGAGCCGGGTGGAACTCAAGGCGATCGAGCCGCCCGGGTCCATCCAGGACTCGATGGAGAAGCAGATGCGCGCCGACCGGGACAAGCGCGCGGCCATCCTGTCCGCCGAGGGCGCCAAGCAGTCGGCGATCCTGACCGCGGAAGGCGCGCGGCAGGCGGCGGTGCTGCGGGCGCGCGGCGAGGCCGAGGCCGCGGTGGTCCGCGCGGACGCGGACGCCACCGCGCAGGCGACCAGGGCCAGGGGCGAAGCGCAGGCGATCGCCACGGTGTTCCAGGCAATTCACGAGGGCAACCCCGATCAGCGGCTGCTCGCCTACAAGTACCTGGAGATGCTGCCCGAGATCGCCCAGGGCGGCGCGAACAAGCTGTGGATCGTGCCGAGCGAACTCGGCAAGGCGCTCGAGGGCCTCGGCACCCTCTTCGGCAACGCGGGCGACGCGGCGGCGGACGTTCGCCCCCGCGTTAGCGAAGAGGCGCCAGAGGCGCTGCCGGGAGCCGACGGCGCGGGGAGCATCACCCGGCTGCCGCGTTGACCTCACCTTGGGCGGGCCTCACCTGGACCTGGCCCGAGTCGCTGATCCTGGTCTCGAAGGCGGGCTGCCGCGCGGTCGACGGCCCGTGGAGCACGGCGCCGTCGCTGAGCCTGAACGTGGAGCCGTGCCATGGACAGGTCACCGTCGCGGTGCCGCCGAGGTTGGCCACGCGGCCCTGGTGGAGCGGCCCGCCGAGGTGGGCGCAGCGGTCGGTGAGCGCGTAGACCCCGGTGCCGCCGCGTCCAGTGTCGTCGCGCACCGCGAGCACGCTCAGGTAGCCGAGCTGGCGACGGACCGGCCGCCCGTCCGGCAGCCCGGCGAGCGGGCACAGGTCCTGCCAGCCGAGCGCGGCGAGGTGGCCGATGGGCTCCGCGTGGCTCGCACCGGCGCCGAGCCGCAGCGCGAGATGGCCGCCCAGGTAGCCGCCCGCCGTGGTGGCAAGGAGACCGCCCGCGGAAAGCAGCCGGCCCGCCCCAGGCCGCCCGGCCACCCGGGCGAGCAGCGATCCCGCGAACAGCGTGGTCGCGCTTGCCTGCGCGACCGCGTGCACCAGCCCCACCCGCTGCTGGTGCCGGTGCAGCGCCGACCAGTCCGCCAGCCCGGTGGCCGCGGACGGCCCGGCGGCGAGCACCCCGGCGGCGACGAGCGTCGCGGAGGCGCGCTCCGCGCCTGGACCGCCAAACCAGTCGAGCAGCACCGCGGAGGCCCAGCAGCCGATGGGCAGCCGGACCAGGGCCGGGTGTGCGGGCTGCCCTAGCGGCACCCCGTGCAGCGCGTCGGCCCGGCGGCCCGGCGGCAAGGAGCGCACCACGAGGTCGGACAGCGCGCCGACCGCCGGGTCGAGCGCCTGCGTCCGTTCCAACCGCTCGGCGACGGTAACTGGCCGCGCGGAGCGCAGCGCGAACCGCGCCGCCCGCAGTATCTCGCGACGGGAGACCCGGTGTCGGGGGAGCCGGTGACGGGGGGCCCGGTGACGGGAGAATAGCCGCACAACTCAGACGTACCCCGACAGACCAGCGCGGTCACCAGGGGGCCCCTTTGCTTCATGACAAGGCTGTCTGTCACCGTTGTCAGGTGCGGGTGAAGCTGTGACGGACGGGGTATCCACTCCCGGGTCGTCCATCTCACATAGATAAGCATGGTAAGAAGTCACCGGTACGTTTTACGAGGAAAGGCGCGGATGGTGGCCATGGCCAAGCCTGCGGGAACGCTCGATGGCGGCGGCCAGGGTACCCGCCAGCCGGTGAGCCAACGCGCGAGTCAGCCGGATCCCTTCTGGTACACGGCCAAGACCCGCCTGCTCGGCCCGCCGCTGGTCAACGAGCAGCTTGGCGAGCAGCGGCTGTCCAAGCCGCTGGCGCTCGGCGTGCTCTCGCCGGACGGCATCTCCTCGTCCGCGTACGGCACCGAGGAAATCCTCATCGCGCTGCTGCCGATCGCCGGCCTTGCCGCGTTCGCGCTGATCCTGCCGATGACGCTGGCCATCCTGCTGGTCATGACCTTCGTGGTGCTCTCGTACCGCGAGGTCGTGATGGTCTACATCAGGCCGGGCGGCTCCTACGTGGTCGCCAGGGAGAACTTCGGACCGCGGATCGCGCAGGTCTGCGCGGTGGCGCTGCTGATCGACTACGTGGTGACCGTCGCGGTCCAGGTGGCCGCGGGCACGGCCGCCGTGGCGTCCGCCGTCCCCGCGATAGGCCCCTACAAGGTCGAGATCTGCGTCGGCGTCGTGCTCGTGATGTGCTACGGCAACCTGCGCGGCCTCAAGGAAGCGGGCCGGGCGTTCGCCGTGCCGACCTACCTGTTCGCGGGTTCCGTGCTGCTGATGATCGCGGTCGGCCTGGTCAGGGAGGTCTTCGGCCGCCTGCCCCCGATCGATGTGCACACGCTGCACGGCATCTACACGCCTGGCTCGGGCACCGACGGCATCCTGAGCGCGGTGATGATCTACACGCTGCTCAAGGCGTTCGCCAACGGCGGCGCGTCGCTGACCGGCATCGAGGCGGTGAGCGACGCGGTCGGCGCGTTCAACCCGCCCGAGGGCAGGAACGCCCGGACGGTTCTGGTCACCGAGGGCGTGATCCTCGGCCTGCTGGTGGCGGGGATCGGCTGGCTCGCGCACGTCACCCACGCCACCCCCTACATCGTGGGCTACCCGACGGTGCTGTCCCAAGAGGCGAACGCGGTGTTCGGCCAAGCCGGGCACTTCATGTTCTTCGTGGTCCAGTTCGCCACCATGCTGATCCTCTACACCGGCGCCAATACGAGCTTCAACGGCTTCCCGTTCCTGACCAGCTACGTCGCGGGCGACTCGTTCCTGCCCCGCTGGCTGCTCAAGCGCGGGCACCGGCTGGTCTTCTCCAACGCGATCATTGTGCTCACGGTTCTGTCGGTAGGGCTGCTGATCATCAAGAAGGCGGACGTCAACAGCCTGGTCCCGCTGTACGCGATCGGCGTGTTCACCGCGTTCACGATGGCCGGCTTCGGCATGGCCAAGTACCATCACACGCGGCGGGAGCAGGGCTGGCGGCCCAAGTTCATCATCAACTTCTCGGCCGGCGCGCTGTCGCTGGTCGTCGTGATCATCTTCGCGGTGGTGAAGTTCACCGAGGGCGCCTGGGTGGTCCTCGTTCTGTTCGCCATCCTGGTCCCCGCGCTGATCAGGCTGAACGCGGAGTACCGGGCGGAAACCGAGGTGCTCGAGACGGTCAGCGGCGTGCAGCCGCCGCCACCGCCGCACTACTCGCGGCGGGTGGTCTACGTCTTCGTGGACAGCTTCGACCTGGCCACGCTCGCCGCGCTCCGCTACGCGAGGTCGCTGCGGCCAACGCAGATCCGCGCGGTGCACTTCGTCATCGACAGCCTGCGGGCGGAGAAGCTGCGGGAGAAGTGGATGCGCGCCGACCGCGGCGTGGCGCTCGACTTCATCGACTGCCCGGACCGTCGGCTCATCAAGGCGGCGACTGACCTGGCGGAGCGGGAGATCGAGGATCCTGGCACGCACGTCACGGTGATCCTCCCGCGGCGCAGTTACTCGCAGCTGCTGGGCCGCCTCCTACACGACCGCACGGCGGACAAGATCGCGGCCGCGATCAGCCGCGTCCCGAGGTCGGCCGCCACGATCGTGCCCTACGACGTGCCCAGCCGGGTGGCGGTGCTGCAAGCCAGGCAGGCGGCCGCCAAGGCGGCCAAGGGTGGCGCGGCGGCGCCCGCCGTGGTGGGTGCGCCCGCCGAGCCCGCGCCGCAGAAGAAGGGCACCGGTCTGGCGGCGACCGCGCAAGAGCTTGCGCGCGAGTCCGACGTCGCGACGGCCCACAGCGCGGCGCGGTCGCCGGGCAACGGCGCCGCGCCCGGCGTCGCCCGGATCGGCGCCGTCACCGGCGGGAAGGTCACCGTGGAGGGCAAGGTCCGGGTCATTGAGATCCGCCCGGTCGAGCGGAACTCGGTGCTCGCCGTGGAGATCAACGACTCGACGGGCAACCTCACCGCGATGTTCTACGGCCGGTCGAACATCCCCGGCCTGATCTGCGGCGGCCGCGTCCGGTTCACCGGCTCCGCCCGGATCAAAGGCGGCCAGCCGATCATGATCAACCCCGCCTACGAGCTGGTGTCCACCGGCGAGGAGAACTAGCGGGTCACTCACCCCGCGGCAGCAGTTCGTACGCCGGGTTGATCATGGCGGGGCCGCCCTCTCGCATGGACACCTTCCCCGCCAGCCGGACGCGCGTGCCCGGCTCGAAGCCGGGGATGTTGGTCCGGCCGTAGAACTTGGCGGTGAGCGTCCCGGTCTCGTCCGCGACCGTGGCGTCGAACACGCAGCTGTTCTCGACCGGGTGGATCTCCACCGACCTGACTTTGCCTTCGACGGTCGCCTTGCGCGCGCCGTTCAGCTGGCTGATCAGCGAAACGCCCGTGGGCATACCCCCGCCTCCCGTTGCCGTCGGCGCCCCGTCCGTCGCCGGCTGAGGTCTTTCCTTAGCCGGAACGGGTTCGGCCTTCTCCCCGTCCCCGCCCCGCGTCTTGCCGCCGGCCGGGGCGTGCGTGCCGTCAGCCGCTTGCGTGCCGCCGCCCGGCCGCGTGCCGTTGCCTGACTGCGCGGCGAGGCCGGCGGATTGGGTGGCGTGCAGCAGGTGAACCCTGCTTTCCACGTCGAACGGGATGATGGTGGCGGCCGCGTTCGGTACGCGGCTGACCACTTCAGCGATCTTGTCGGCGGTGCGGTCGTGCAGGATCCGGCCGAGCAGCGGCGCGTACCCGCGCCGCGGCAGCACGACGGTGACCTGGGTGCTCTTCTGCGCGGCCTCGCGGCTGACCAGCTCGAGCGACGCGCGGACGAGCCGCCGGTCGGGCGCGTCGATCATCTCGAGCGGGATGTCCTGGCCGAACCTGACCCACTTCTCATGCACCATCTGCGCCCGCGCGCCGTCGATGATGAAATGGACCGCGCGCAGCGTGGTGGGGCGCAGGCCCCGCGCGTACCTGATCGCGGCCAGCGTGGCGAGGTCCACGTCGTCCACGAAGATCAGCACCACTCGGCGGCTGTAGTTGGGCTGCCTGGGCGGGATGCCCGCCGCGCGCCGGTCTCCGATGTTTTCCAGGACCTCGGACTCCATCCGGTACTCCCGGTTGAGCCGGATCAGCAGGAAGACCAGGGTGGGGAAGATGATGACGATCACCCACGCGCCTTCGGTGAACTTCACGATGGCGAAGACGGCGACCACGAGCGCGCTGTAGACCGCCGCCGTTCGGTTGATGATCAGGCGCCGCCGCCAGCCGGGTTCCTTCATGCGCTTGTGGTACTTGGCCATGCCGAAGCCAGCCATCGAGAATCCGGTGAACACGCCGATCGCGTAGAACGGGATCAGCCCGTTGACCTGCGCCCGCGTGACGATCAGCAGAATCATCGATACCACGGTGAGCACGATGATGCCGTTGGACAGCGCGAGCCGGTGGCCGCGCTTGGTGAGCCAGCGCGGCAGGAACGCGTCGCTCGCCACGAAGCTGGTGAGGAACGGGAATCCGCTGAAGCTCGTGTTGCCCCCGGTGAACAGGATCAGCGCGGTAGCGGCCTGGACGATGAAGTACATGAAGTGCCCGGCGTGGCCGAACACCGTGTTCGCCTCCTGCGCGAGCACGGTCGGGTAGCCGGCCTCGTACGGAATCGCGTGCGTGACGTGCGCCATCCAGGAGATGCCGGCGATGAGGAAGGCGACGATGGACCCCTGGGTGACCAGGATCTGCCTGGCGTTACGTCCTTCCGGCGGACGCAGCGCGCTCACCGAGTTGGATACGGCCTCGATGCCGGTCAGCGACGACCCGCCATTGGCGAAGGACTTCGCCAGCATGTAGATCATGACGACGCTGAGGATGCCATCGGAGCTGTGCCCGATCGGGAAGGTGGCGGCCGGGTACGGGCTGGCGTGCGGCAGGCCGACGGTGACCTCGCGGATCACCCCGACGACGATCGTCACCCCGACCGCGATGGAGAAGAAGTAGGTGGGCATCGCGAAGGCACGGCCGGCCTCGCGGATGCCCCGCAGGTTGCCGTAGCACATGAGCGCCACCACGACCAGCGAGATCCACAGCAGGATCTGGGATCCGATCACCGGAATGTTCGCCAGTTGCGGGTAGGCGGACACGACCGCCGCCGAGCCCGCCGCGACCTGCACCGCGACCGTTACCGTGTAGTCAATGAGCAGGGCGACCGCCGCGACCTGGGCCACCCGGGGCCCGAAGTTCTCCCGCGCGACGACGTACGAGCCGCCCGCCTTGGTGTAGACGGAGACGACCTCGCGGTACGAGAGCACGACGAGCGCGACGCCGGCCAGGATCACCGCCGTCATCGGCACGATCAGCGTGAACGCGGCGACCCCGGCCACCGGCAGCATCGCGATCAGCATTTCCTCGGTGCCGTACGCGGCCGAGGAGATGCCGTCCGGTGAGAGCACGCCGAGGCCGATGGTCCGAGACAGCTTCTGGTCGCCCATCTGCTCGTTGACCAGCGGGGGGCCGAGCAGCTTCGTCTTGAGCTTGTAGCTGAACGTCTCGGGAAGCTCGCTGCCGCGCACGACATCGCCGGCGAACTCGTCAGGTAGTTGATTAATCATCGCGTACTTAACGCTAAGTGGGACCTACTCGGATGACCGCAAGTGCGGCGTTAAGCCTGCTGACCTGGGCGTTAGGGATTCGTCAAGATTGACCATATTGGGGCGGGGAGGGATTGAAATGGCTTCCAGCATGACTGGAAGTAAGCACCCGCTGACATCGGACGGGCGGCGCGCGGCGCGGCCCCCGGTGCGGCATCATGACGCAACGCCGCGGCCGCCGTGGCGGGGCGGCTTTCCCGCCCCGTACGTGCTGCCCGCGGGCTTCGCCGCGCTGCTCGCGATCGGCACCGTCGCGGCGGCGCTCGGCGGACGGTTCGGCGCGACCGGGGTGCTGGTCGCCTGCGCGGTGGTGGTCGGCGTGCTCGCCGCGGTGGCGGAGCCGACGGCGGCGATACCGCTCGCCGTGATCGGCTGGCTGACCGCCGTCGGGTTTTCCCGGCCCCCCTACGCCGACCTGCGGCTGACCGGGAGCGTCGCGGCGCGCGCGGCGATCACGCTCGCCGCGGTGGCGGTCTGCGCGGCGGTCGCCGGCGGGGCGTTCCGCTCGCGCGCGGCAGGGGTCACACTAGAAAGCGTGGACCGGCACGAGCACAGCGGACTCTCCCCGCGCAGGCAGGTGGCCGGCGCGGTGCTGGCCGTCGTCGGGCTGCCCGCGCTTACCGCGCTGCTCAACGCCATCCAGGCGCACCTCAACCTCTCTGACGACCTGCTGATCTACCTCGTCGCGGTCGTCGCGGTCACGGTCGTCGGCGGTTTCTTGCCCGCGGTGTTCGCCGCGGTCGCCGCCTGCCTGCTGCTGAACTGGTTCTTCACCGCGCCGGTGCACACGTTCACGATCGCCGAGCCGCGTAACTTGCTCGCGCTCGTGCTGTTCGTCACCGTCGCGGTCGCGGTGAGCAGCGTGGTCCACCTGGCCGCGAGGCGCGAGGCGGACGCGGCCCGCAGTTCAAAGGAGACCGAGTCGCTGCTCGGCCTCGCGCAGACCGTGCTCGGCGGCGCCGACACCCCGGGCGACGTGCTTGACCACCTGACGGCCAGCCACGGCGGCCACGCCGAGCTGCTCGAGCGCGTGGGCAACCGCTGGATCAAGGTCGCCGCGAGCGGCGAGCTCGACTCGTCGATAAGCGCGTTGCGCTTCGAGGTCCGGCCTGACCTCGCCCTCGAGGTCAGCGGGCAGGCGGCGAGCGCGACGACCTCGCTGCTCGCCGGCTACACCGCCCAGGCGGTCGCCGCGCTCGACCGGGCGCGGCTGCGCACCCAGGCGGCGCAGGCCGAGGCGCTCGCGGAAGGCGACCGGATGCGGACCGCGCTGCTGCGCGCCGTCAGCCATGACCTGCGCACGCCGCTGGCGTCGATCAAGGCCAGCGTCTCCAGCCTGCGGCAGACGGACGTGCACTGGTCGGAGGAGGACGAGGCGGAACTGCTCGCCAACATCGAGCAGAACGCGGACCGGCTCGACGCGCTCGTCGGCAACCTGCTCGACATGGGCCGCCTGCAGGCCGGGTCGCTGGAACCGTTCCTGCGCGCGACCGCGGTCGACGAGGTGGCCCCGGTCGCGCTGCGCGGCCTGGACGATGCAGATCGCCTCCAGATCGTCGTACCCGACGACCTGCCGCTCGTCCGGGCCGACCCGGGTCTGCTCGAGCGGGTGCTCGCCAACCTGTTCTCCAACGCGCTGCGGCATTCGCCCCGCGACCGGTGGCCCATGCTCCGCGCCCGGGAAGACGGCGCGCAGGTCGTGCTCGATGTGGTTGACCACGGCACCGGCGTCCCCGCCGAGCTCAAGGAACGGATCTTCGAGCCGTTCGCGCGCCTCGACGAGCGGTCGCCCGGCATCGGACTCGGGCTCGCCGTCGCGAAGGGCTTCGCCGAGGCGATGGGCGGCACGATCGTCGCGGTCGACACGCCCGGCGGCGGCCTCACCGTCCGGCTGAGGCTGCCCGCCCTGGTCAGCGGCGTGCCCGCCACGCTTGGCGCCGAGCAGTGACCCGGATTCTCGTCATCGACGACGAGCCGTCGATCCTGCGCGCGCTGCGCATCAACCTGACCGCGCGCAACTACGAGGTGTCTACCGCGATCGACGGCAGCTCCGGCCTTGCCGCCGTCTCCCGCGAGCGGCCGGACGCGGTAATCCTCGACCTCGGCCTGCCCGACATGGACGGCACCGAGGTCATCCACGGCGTCCGCGGCTGGTCCACGACGCCGATCATCGTGCTTTCCGTGTGGGGCGCGGAACATCAGAAGGTTGCCGCGCTCGACGCGGGTGCCGACGACTACGTCACGAAGCCGTTCGGCATGGACGAGCTCCTGGCTAGGCTCCGCGCGGCGGTCCGCCGGGCCTCCCCGGCCCCGGACGAGCCCGTGGTCACGACGGACGACTTCACGGTCGACCTGGCCGCCAAGCGGGTCATCAGGGACGGTGCCGACATCAGGCTCACGCCGACCGAATGGCAGCTGCTCGAGATCCTGGTCCGCAACCGGGGCAGGCTCGTCACCCAGAAGCAGCTCCTCCAGGACGTCTGGGGACCCGCCTACGGCTCGGAGTCCAACTACTTGCGCGTCTACGTCGCCCAACTCCGCCGCAAGCTAGAGCGCGAACCGTCCCACCCCCGCTACCTCCTCACCGAGCCAGGCATGGGCTACCGCTTTCAGGCCTAAGCCGGCCCCCGGCGGGAACCGATCCGGGCACTCTGGCCGCTCCGGTCAGCGACGCGGCGGTAATCCGGCTCACCGATCGAGCAGGCCACGGGCGACGACCATGATGCGGGATACTTTGGGCCCCCAGAGGGGCACTTTGTATCCCACGTCCTGCTCTTCGGGGAGACAGTGGTCCGGATTTCTGCATTCTACTAACAATTCGTAGTCGTTATGTAACTCTATGTATATGACTGGGCTCGATGACAAGAATGCCCGCGAGTGGATGTTCGTCCTGGACGCGCAGCAGGGGATCGTGGCCAACGCCGAGGCGCGGCGGGCCGGCTTTTCCGCGAAGGCCGTCAGGCACCAGGTCAGGTCCGGCCGGTGGAAGCGCGTGCGTCGCGGCGTCTACGCCACGTTCACTGGCCAACTTCCGCGCGAGGCACGGTTGTGGGCCGCGATCCGGCGGGCCGGACCCGGCGCGATGCTTAGCCACGAGACCGCCGCCGAAGTACAAGGCATGCTGGACAAGCCGGCTGCGAAGATTCACCTCACGGTTCCGTATCGTCGGAGGCCCGCACAGAAGCGACCCATCAACGGGGTGGTGATTCATCGTTCGGACCAAAGCCGTCCGCAGGGCCTTCCGCCCTGGTCCCTGCCCCGCACCCGGATCGAGGACACCGTTCTCGACCTGGTCGCGGCCGCGCACAGCTTCGATCAGGCCTACGCCTGGGTTGCCCGAGCGGTAGCTCGGCAGTTGGTGAGTAAGGACATGCTGCGGACCGCGCTGGCGGAACGCAGTCGTATCCGGTGGCGCGCGTGGCTGAAAGACGCGCTCGCCGACGCGGGAGACGGTGTCCAGTCTCCGCTCGAGCTTCGGTACGTCAAGGATGTGGAACGAGCGCACGGACTGCCCATGGCGCAGCACCAGGCCCGTCGTGAGATCGCCGACAAGGTCCACTACAAGGACAACTGGTACCCAGAGTTTCGCGTGTGCGTAGAGATAGACGGACCGGCCTACCACCAGAACGAGCAGGTGGGCAGGGACCACCGGCGCGACAACCTCAACCTCGCCGAGGACGACACGCGAACGTTCCGATTCGGTCCGGTCGAGGTCACCGAACTCGCGTGCGAGAGTGCCGCCATGGTGGCGGCGACCCTGCGGCGCAACGGCTGGCAGGGCAACCCCCGCCCCTGCCACCGCAAAGCGTGCGCCCTCCGCGGCAAAACACAGATGCGGGATACTTTGGGCCCCGGGAGGGGCTTAAAGTATCCCGCATCATCGCCCACCCAACGAGGTTGGGCGGCTTACGCCCGCTATGAGGGGTTTTGGGCGAGGCGGTAACGGTCGAATATGCGGAGCAGGTCTCCCATGGGTAGGCCGGCATCGTCCGGGTCCTTCGCGGCTTCGTCCCAGCGGCGGAGCGCGACCGCGGCTTCCGCTCGGGGATGCGAGCCGAACTCCCGTACCTCGGCCGCGCTCATCGGGCCGCCCTGCTTTTCCAGGCTGCGCACCGACGCCGGGCTCAGCTGCCCGAAGTACGCCTCGTCCACGGCCACCAGGTAGCGCTTCGCGGGGACATGCTGCGCGATCAGCCAGGCCACCCCTTCGCCGACTCGGTCTCGGGCGAAGGCCGCCCCGGCTTGCTCGTGCGGCAGACCGGGAAACTCCGCGCGCACCGGCTTGGCCCGGCCGATATCGTGCAGGGCCGCCGCCAGCACCAGCTCGTCGTCCGCCCCAGCGGCGACCGCCTGCCCGGCGCACTGCAGCGCGTGCAGGCGCTGGTCCACCGCCTCACCGCCGTAGGGGAGCCCGGCCAGCCCTCCGATCAGCTCCGCGAGTTCGTCGTTGCTAAGCATCATCGTCCTCCAGCGCTCCGTCTAAGTGCTCCGTCTACGAGCCGCAGATGACGGCGGCCAGTTCCTCGGCCAGCGCCGGAGACGCGGCCACCACACCCGACCAGCGGCGGGACAGATCGTCAGTGACCTCGATTGGCCGGCCCCGCGCATCGATCACTGTCCCCCCGGCCGCGGGCAGCAGGACCATGGCGGGAGCCAGGTCAAAGAGCCGATGCCGGTCGCCGCCCGCGTCGGCGAATGCGTCGGTCGATCCCTCCGCGACCAGGGCGGCCTCCAGGCACGAGCTCGACAAGACACGCACTCGCTCCACCCGGTCGGCGATCCGCCACCAGGCCGCCGTGTCCGCGCGCTGCGGCCGCAACAGGCTCACCGCCGCACCGTCAAGCGCGGTCCGGCCGGTCGTCTGGAAGGGCACGGGCATCCCGGCGACCGCGTGCCAGCACCGGCCGGTGTCGAGCCAGCAGGTCAGTGACTCGGTGAATACTCCGTCACGGCACACCGCCGCGGCGAACGCGCAGAACGGCACCCCCGCGACAGCGTTCCCTGTCCCGTCCACCGGGTCCACGATGAGGGTCGTGGCCGAGCCGTTGTCGATGACCCCGATCTCCTCGCTGAGCAAGTTGACCCGGTGCCGATTGACGACCTCGGCGACCGCGGTATCGACCAAGATGTCCAGCCGCGTGGTGAGGGTGCCGTCGGCGCCCATCTGGACATTCTCGGCCAGTTCCTCCCGGTCGTATCGCTCGCGGGCGTGCCTGAACGCTGCCGCCGCCGCGCGGGCGGCTTCCGCGAGCACCGGCTCAACCGCCTCGGGCAGCGTCGGCTCCGGCACCGGCCAGCCAATCATCCGGCGGCTCACGACTCACCCTCTAGCGCGCGCAACGTAACCACGCCTCAAGAGTTCATCCACCCGCTGTCCCGACAACCACAGCCCCGTAAACGCCCAGCACAGAATCCGTGAACGCCCCACCCGCTTGTCGAACGGCCCCCAAGTCTGCGGGCGTGGGTCCGGCTGAGGTCACCGCCGTCCGTGACCTGCGGCGGCGGGTGCTTCACGGCTCTCGGCGGACACTGCTGAACCCTCATGAATGAGACCAGAATTGAGACCACTGCTGTGCCCGGCGCACAGCCGCCGTGATCTTGCTCCGGTCCGCATGGTTGGGGGAACGTCTTGACCCTGCCCTAGGGGCAGGCCGGATCCTGGCAGCGTTTATTGCGCAGGATCGCGAGAGGGGTGTGTCATGGGCGTTCGGATGCGTGAGGTACCCGAACAGACTGTCGTCACGGAACAGCGGATGGTCGACCAGAAAGCCTTGGAGCAATGGCTTCCCGAGGCGATGCCGCGGGTGCACAAGGCCGCGGGGGACATGGCGGCCGGGACGGCGGATCAGCCGTATCTGCTGCGGGACCATGTGGCCGACGAGCCGGTGTTCATCGTGATCTACGAGGGCAACCCGAACGAGGGCGAGACGGCAGTCGAGTGCTGCACTCCCTTGCGTGCGGACGGCACAGCGCCGGATGGCGTGGCTGCGCGGTCGATCCCGGCGCACCGGGAGGCGTATGTGCGCATCGACAAGCGAACTGTGCGGTCCGGCAAGATCGGTGACGTCTACGGGGCGATCGAGAAGTGGATCGAAGACCAGGGCCTGGAAGTCGCCGCCGCGCCTCGGGAGACGTACTGGACCGACTTCTTTTCCGCCGCAGAGGATGACGAGGTGTTCGACGTGGCGTTCCCGGTGGGGTAGACATCTCATGTGGGCAGTCCGGCAGCGGAGATGACGATCGGAGAGTTCTCGCGCCGGTCCCAGCTGTCGCTTAAGGCGCTCCGGTTGTATGAGCGCCTAGGGTTGCTACGGCCCGTAGCTGTCGATCAGCGGAACGGTTACCGCAGGTATCACGAGAGTCAGCTCTACATCGCGCGCCTCATCGTCATGCTGCGCCTGCTGGACATGCCCCTGCCCGAAGTTGGCAAGGTGGTGTCCGCGTCCCGCACCGGAGCCGCTGAAATCATCGACTCGTACTGGGCCTCAGCAGAAAGCCGGTTCGCCGCCCAGCGGCAGGTCATGGACATACTCCGGCCAGGTGTAGCCGCGTCGGAGATGCCCGCCCAGGAGCTGCCTGTCCGCGAACGGGACGTAGCGGCACAGACGGTGCTTACCGAGCAGCGGCACATCTACATCGGTCAGCTGACCTGGACCCGGGAAGCCGCCGCCCGGCTCACCGCAAACGCCGCGCGGTGCGGGAACGTAACGGGCGAACGTTTTGTCATTTTCCATGGCATGGTCACCACTGACAGTGACGGCCCGGTTGAAGTGTGCGTCCCGGTCAGCCATCCGCCCGAAGACCCGGCCGAACTGGCCTGGCGGGTCGAGCCCGCACACCGGGAAGCGTTTATCTCGGTAACGAAGACGCATTTCGAGATTCCCGCGATCTTTTCTATCTATGACCAACTGGCCCGCTGGGTATCCGCCCCTGGCCGCAGGCGAGCCGGGGCGCCCAGAGAGGTCTACCGGGCCGGCATCGAGCCGCTCTTCGCAACGGCCGGCCAGCAGATCTGCGATGTCGCCGTCCCTTTCGCCAGCTGACATCAGCCGGGCAGCCGCCGAAGCGATCTCCTAGAACAGGCCGGCAGGTCGGCGTCCAGGCCCGGGGTAGTCACCAGCACCGGTTCAGCATCCTGTGTACGCAGCCCCCGGCCGCGATAAGAGGCAGCGCCCGGGCACGCCATGCGTACTGCCTGGTCAGCGTGGCGGAGGATGCGAGATTCGAACTCGCGAGGCGTTGCCACCAACACGCTTTCCAAGTCTGCTGAGATGTGTTCGACGAAGGCCAAGCCGGTCCATGGTCCAGGTCACGGGTTGCACTGGTGCATGACGGACGGTGCCGAACGCTGGCGAATGAGACCAGAAATGAGACCAGAACGCATCGCGGCTCGGAGGCAGTCCAGAAGGCGATGTATTTCGCTGCCGAAATATTCGGCAGCGAAATATCCACCGGAACGTCAGTTCAGAACGAACCCATATATGTTGTAATTCCCAGACGGGCTCTGGTGATCGCGGGACCCCAGCCAACCACCCGTGTGCGCGGCTGAAAGCTAACTCAAGGGTCGGCCCTTCCTGGTGCCAACCCGGACATGCCTTACCTCCACAACTTCGACGAGAGCGTGAAGTATGTCCTTCAAAGTCGACCATGGTCGACTTTGACACACGCGCTACTAGTGAAGGTTCCAGATCAGATGGCGAACCAAAGGCAAAAGCCAGACAGCCCCTCCGACATCACTAGAACCGGAATGGAAAGCCCGTTGGACGGAAGAGCAGCGAAAGACGACCCCGATACCTGGTGCGGGCTCGCGTGGCGAATCGTTCGCATCGCTACAGAGAGCAACGCCAACATGATCCGCGTCGGCATCCTTCTCATCCTTGTGTGCACACTCCTGCAGTTCCTTGCGCATGCGCAGCACTGATGCGTCCCCGAGTGCGCGCGGATATGACAGCGAGACGACGAGGAACGATGTCGTCGAGCGGCGCGGGGTCGTCGAGGGCCGCTGCGGGTGGCGCGGCTTTCTCAATACTGAGGATTAATTCCTCAGCTGAGCAGCGTGCAAGCTTTCCTTGTAACCGGAGTTACAGTATGGATGCGTGAGCTGAGTGTTTGTTGGAGCATCGGTGCCACCATCTTGTCGACGTCTTATATGGTCGACTGTGACCGATTTAAGATTGAGTCTTGCGTGACATATGCCGCAACTCGGCGCACCGTCAAGAATGCCCTTCAGATAAGTTGCGCTCTTGTAATTCGCCGAGAAATTGCGGCGGTGGTGCTTGTCCTCGTCCGTCACGGCTGTGAGATAAGATCGCTCACTGGTGAGATGGTCAAATATCTCGTCTTGAGATTTACCTTCTAGCAGGTCCACGAATATTGTGTCGTACATGGATAGAATGGTCGGTACCGACCGCATGAAGCTGCCGAAGCTTTGGACGATCTGATTGACGAAGTATGGGTAGCTAACTAGAAACTCTTCGAAGTCCGAACGAACGTTGGTAAATTTCCCGAGAGCACGCGATTCTTCTAGTTTTCCGGTGAAGGCGATTGCGGCCAAGAACGCCGCGGGTTGGAATCGGCCGGTCGCAGAATAAAAATAGACTGCTGGGTGCAGACCCAGGGAAGCTGGATCTCTACCGACAATGCGGTTAGTAGCTCTTTTTACTTTGCGCATAAAATTGATCGTGGCTCGGCCGTTTTCATCATCCGGCAACGCCTCGCGCGCAGAGTTGCGGCGTCTACTGCTAGGTGGCTCTAGCCCATTGACGAAGTTGACGAGCTCGAAAACCATCTGGATCGCGTCAGCTGAATAGCTTCGACCAGCTACAGGGAGATCCGACGTCCGGATTTGCGAGTCGATTTCTGGCTTGAAGATCAAGTCATAGACATCTTTTGCAAGTGCCTCGATCTCCGCCTTCGCTGCATCGTCAAAGGTGGACCAATACTTGTGGCCGGTTCCTGCTCTGATGAATGCGCGAGCAGCCAACGCATTTGGCTTTCGCCGAGCTTTGATCATGTCTAGCTCGGTGTTATTAATATGTACCGCTTGCTGATTGATCTTAAAGAAGGAAGTTTCAGCTTTCTCGGCTCCACCGCCAACCCATTGAAGACTTGCAGCAAATACGCTCATGTTGCGCGCGAGCGCAACATGCTCCTTCTTGAGTGCTTTCTCTGGGTTCCGAAGCGCTAGGCTCAATTCCTCGTATGACCCGATGTGCTCATTTATTAGTGCCCGAGTCTCCGTGGCTGCCTTGAGTTGATCTTGAGGAATGTTGTGATCAAAAAATTCCCTTGATATGGCTTGATCGCCGTAATCATCGTGAACCCAAGCTATGAGGGCGCTGACGCGATGCGCGCCGTCGATGACAAACAGGTTTCCGCTGACGGGGGATCGCCAGAGAATAACAGCAGGTATTAGATCACCTTCAAGGAAACTGCTGACCAATTCAGTGATTCTCTGTGGAGACCAGTTTGCGGTTTCGCGCTGGAAATCCGGCTTCCGAAGAACGCGGTACCACAAACTATCGGGTCCGAGGTCCGCTATCCTCATTGTGCTACCGAGGTTTGATGGCTCAGTCGCCATTTCCTCAAACGTAGTCTCGAAATCCTCGCGGCGGATGAGCGCGTCGAGATTTACAGGATTGGTTGGCATTGGTGCATGCACTTTCTGGCGGTTGTGCTAGGTGGTTGAGTCTTCCTGGGTGTTGCATACGCTGCCTTATGATGAAGGCAGGAGTATAGCAGCTGTCACCAGTGGGATGATGAAATTCCTGTGCTTTGGCTAACTCGGGTGCCTATGTCCTGCCAAAAGCTCTTAAATGGGGCATTGGCACCAAAGTGGGCAAAGGTGTGGGAGTGGGTTAAAGAGGGGCGCGCAGCTCTTGCGTGACGCGTCGGTGTTCCTCTGATCAAAGATCGTCGTGGCGGTTCCCTGTGCCGGACGTGGCGACTGTGGCGCAATCCACGAACCCGTGCGATCAACGCGAAGTGCCAAGTCGTGCCTCCGATGGCCGGGGTTGTCCCACCGCGATTGCAGCACCCTGCGGTTGGGCCGGTCCGCATCCTGCACAGGAGCAAGGAGCCTGACCCCGGCGAGTGACGCGTACTGAGTGCCATATAGGCGACGCTGACCGCACCTGACCGCATGTGACTACGGGTGCCCGCTCCCGCTACGTTCCCAAAATCGGACACCGACCAGCGCGCGAGACGACGAGCGACGCGAAGTCGTCGAGCGCGTAGGGTCGTCGAGCGGCACCGGCTCGACCTCGACCGGCCGGGAGTCGTCGGGGGCCTCCCCCACTTGGTTTAGCCCGTGAAGTCCTTGAGAACACGGTGAAGATTACTGAGGAGTTTAAATGTGAGATCCCCGTCGATTTCCTTGGGCTTCGATTCGTCGCCGTGATCGTTGACGTAGTTCCCATTTTCCAGCAGCCAGAGATGGCACTCAATTTCTGATCCATACCCCATAGATCCTATGTACGATTCGGTATCAGCGATCTCGCGGGTTTTCCGGCGGGTTTTCACCAACCTGAGTTCCCAATCTTCGAGATGTGCATGTGTTTTGAGTTTCGCTAGGACTTCAGGGGTGAGCTGGCAGACTTCCGCAATGGCTCGCCTGCGTTTTTCCTTGGGGTCTTCCGGAGCTGATCGCTTGGGGTCTTGTGTGAGCTGGCGGTTTCTCTGTTCGGTGAGGCGGCGTGTTATGTCGTCTGACATCAGGGTGTAACTCCCTGGCTGGCCTGCTGCTATAAGCAGGATGGATGGGTACGTGTCGGCTCGCCTAATCCGTCAGTCAGTCCGCCTCGACCGGCCGCCCGGGGTGCGGCACCGACGCGGGTTACGCGATGGCCAGGAACCTCCGCGCCGACGAGGGGGTCACCGGGGAGCAATGAACGGGTTTGGAGGAGCACGCCCACAGGCCCCCGTGCACCGTCCTGGCGGCGCTGTTGAGATCCCAGATTTCGGTGACGTCCATGCGGATGTTACTGGGAGTGGCATCAACGATGCGGATGTTAGCGGGAGCGGTGTCGGGCGGCGGCGAAGGGCTGGCCGTGACGGTGACTCGCGCGCCGGGAATGCCGAGACTCACGATACCAACGGCAAGCTGGCCGGTACTGACGGCAAGGCTTGCTACCGCGACCAAAAGCCCGGCCAGCACGACCTGCCGATCGGAGAACCGCCGCCCGCCCCGGCTGTGCTTGCCCACCGGCATCCTCTCTCGTCTGAATCAGCACACACTGTAACGCCACCGAGCGCAGCTGTGAGGGTTTTCGCGGGCGGGCAGGCCGAACCGCCGGTCCTGCCGTTCGCCGGGGAGGCAGAGGCGTATCTCGCCGATTGCGCGCGGGCTGGCCTGGACCGCCGGTACCACCCAACTGAAGACGGCGGTCAAGCTCATCCCGCACCGTCGCCATCATGACCGGGAAGCCGACCAGGTTGAGAACATCGCCGTCCCGCCGAACATCTCGGAGAACGCTCATTCCGGCTATGAGGTGGACGTTCGCGTTCATCTCATTCCCGGCATCGGCGTTCACTGGCTCGACAAGCTCGCACCCGATCACCTCGAAAAGCTGTACGCGAAGATGATCCGTGACGGTAAGGCACCGGGCACCGCCCACCACGTTCACCGCACCGCCCGCAACGCGCTCAACGAGGCCAAGCGCCGCGGGTACGTCGCGCAAAACCTGGCACAGCTGGCGAAGACACCGAAGCTCGACGAGGACGAAGCCGAGCCTTACACCGTAGCCGAAGTCCGCCGACTACTGGCGCTGGTAGCCGACCGGCGCAACGGCCCGCGCTGGGTCGTCGCGCTGGCCCTGGGCCTGCGCCAAGGCGAAGCGCTGGGACTGAAATGGGAACACGTAGACCTAGACACCGGCCTGTTGCGGGTCCGGCGCAACCGCCTACGGCCCAAGTACGAACATGGATGCGGCGGCACGTGCGGCCGGAAGGCCGGTTACTGCCCCGACCGCACGCAGGTGCGGGCCGACACCGGCCCGACCAAATCGCGTGCTGGCCGCCGCGTTGTCGGACTGCCCGATCCCCTGGTGGTGCTGTTGAAAGTCCACCGGGCCAACCAGGACGCAGAACGCGAGGCGGCCCGCCAGCTTTGGCATGACGAGGGATGGGTGTTCGCCAAGCCCGACGGCAAGCCGCTCAAGCCGAACACCGACTACCACGAGTGGAAAGCGCTGATCGAGGAAGCCGGGCTACCCGACCGGCGGTTGCACGACGCCCGGCACACCGCCGCAACCGTGCTCGCCATCCTCAACGTGCCGACCACCCACGCCATGGCCATCATGGGATGGTCGAGCGCGGAAATGGCAGCCCGCTATCAGCACGTGCTCGACAGCATCCGCAAAGGCGTTGCCGACAAAGTGGGCGGGCTCCTGTGGGACGCTGCGGGGACAAGTTCCGACGAAGGCGATTAACTTAAGCTGGGCTGATCTCCGGCGGATCGACGGGGCCCGAAACGGGTGTCTCTGATACGTTTATCTGTCGAGAGAGCCCATTAACAGACAAGAAATGATCGATAGCTTCAAGAATGCTTCGTGCTTTGTAGACGATGCCTAGGTTCATTGCCTGGTGCACGGTCACCTTCGGAAGGTTCAAGGCGGGTACGAGTTCACCTTTCGCCGCCTGCTGATAAACGGCAGATACGATTCCGAGTAGGATGATGCGGCCCGCCATCACAAGTCCGCCGGTTCGGGGCGTGTAACCACCTGTGTTGACCACAAGGACCGGGCTTCCGCTGCTGCCTGGGAAAACGCTGGCATCGATGAGGAACTTCGGCTGACCGTCGTAGTCGAGTGATATGGGCGTGGCAGTCCAGCCGCGGCGAGCGATAGGTGTCATGTTCACGGTATCGTGCAACGCGTTGGGGTAGCCGATAAAAGTTACCTGCTCAATCGCATCAAGTTGCGCCAGGACTGGCTCATTGATGAGCATGTCAACTGGGATGGTTTTGATGAAGGGCTGGTGCGTACCGAGAAGCGGTAGCCCGTGTATGCTCATCACGGCAACATCTACCGTTGTATCCGGGTGGGCTACGAATTTAGGCGATTGAGCCACGGCAATAGACTTCTGGCCGAAATCCGGTATTGTCTGGTCATTGAGTGAAGCGCCAGGCGTGATGATCTGGACTAGTTGAGCGTCCCCTACGCCGGGCGGGCTTAGTACGTGCCGGTTGGTGATCAGCAACGCTTGGCTTGTTCCGTTGCTCATAGGCACGAATACGAAGAACCCTGTTCCTGACCAGTTCTCGGTGCCCCGCTGACACTGCAGGCGGGCCGTGACAAAGAACAGTTGCTCCGCTGGCGTCTCAGGCTTCAGCATCCCGGCTCCCCGTGTCTCGTTACGGTGTGAAGGCGGGTGCGCGACCGGCGTCGGAACCGATGCGCGCGGCCCGCGCCGGACCTCGAATCTCGGCCCTAAGGCAGCCTGATTGAGACCAGAAATGAGACCACGCGAATGTCCGGTGCTCGCGGTACGCACCCAGCTACACGCGTTGTGCCTGGTCAGAGAAGCGGAGGATGCGAGATTCGAACTCGCGAGGCGTTGCCACCAACACGCTTTCCAAGCGTGCGCCCTAGGCCACTAGGCGAATCCTCCGTCGGGTAGCTTACCGGATCTAGACGGGACTTCTAACACGGAAGCCGGGGTCGTCCTGCAGGCGACGAAGGTGGGTCAACGGGCGCGAGCGGTCTTCCGGGTGACTAGACTTACCTTCCGACCCCCCGTGCGGCGTTTACCC
>Ga0207416_1001633_pt1 | contig 28219 bp, 28 predicted proteins | sample PaiPotPPM11metaG_FD_184107 | JGI IMG/M metagenome (GOLD analysis project Ga0207416, IMG submission 184107) | Iron sulfur acid spring bacterial and archeal communities from Banff, Canada, to study Microbial Dark Matter (Phase II) - Paint Pots PPM... ... | reverse complement strand
GCTCCACTCCTCGTCGGTGATGTCGGACGGGTACGACGAACGTGCGTTCATGCCGCCCCAGGAACCGCACTCGCGAGCTCTGGGCCAAGTTTTTCAACACGCTCTCAGATCCAGGGACGCGCCACCCGGCCCGCGCCGGACATCGTACGACGCGTTTTCGCGATCCGCCCGGCTTTGGCGCCGTCCGCCACCGACTGCGACGCGCAGCGTTCGTCGAGGTGGGGCGCATCCGCGATTGCCGCTACGTGCCTGTCGCCATGCGGCCCGCGCGCCGCCGCGCCCTAAATGGCTGTTCGAGATTCGAACAGGCGGAGACGGCGGCGGCGCCGGCGACGCGCCGCGCGAGGGTGCGGGTCACCGGACGCTCGCAAAACGAGCGCGCCGCCTTCGCGCGACGGAGTGGCGGTTGAACGTGGGGGGAAGTGCGGCCCCCGTTCTTCCCACCGCAAACATATGCCAGAGCGGGGGTCTTGCGGCAAGCCCGGGACCCTGCGGCACAGTCCCGAGTACACCGGAGGAAGCCCTATGCGAAATGTCGTGCTCGGTTTTGCAGACGTCGACCAAACGAAGGTCGCGCTCGTCGGCGGCAAAGGCGCGAACCTGGGCGAGCTGTCGCGGATCGAGGGCGTTCTCGTCCCGGAGGGCGTCTGTATTTCGACGGAGGCCTTTGCCCGGATCGTCGCGGACACGCCCGCCGTCCGCGAGGAACTCCATCGGCTGTCGCGCCTCGCACCGAATGAGCGCGGGAAAATCGCCGAGGTGAGCCGCGAACTCCGCCGCGCGATCGAAGAGGTGAGCGTCCCGCGCGACATCCGGGAGGAGATCTCCCGCGCCCTCGCGGAGCGCGGAGAAAAGACGGCCTATGCGGTTCGGTCGAGCGCCACCGCGGAAGACTTGCCGACCGCATCGTTCGCCGGTCAGCACGACACGTACTTGAACGTCATCGGCGAGCAGGAGATCCTGCGGCACGTCGCCCGGTGCTGGGCGTCGCTGTTTTCGGATCGAGCGGTCACCTATCGCGTTCAACACGGCTTCGACCACCAGAAGGTCCGAATCGCCGTAATCGTCCAGCAGATGGTCGCCCCCGAGGCGGCCGGAATTCTGTTTACGGCCGACCCGGTCACCGGCAACCGCAAGGTCTCGACCATCGAGGCCGGCTTCGGCCTCGGCGAGGCGCTCGTCTCCGGCCGAGTGAACGCGGACGTCTACAAGGTCCGGAACTCTACGATCATCAACAAGAAGATCGGAACCAAGAACATCGCGGTCCGCGCGCGGCGCGATGGCGGCACGACCGAGCAGGAGGTCGACCTGCATCGACAACACACGCAAGCGCTTGCGGACGAGCAGATCCTCCGGCTCGAGCGCATCGGCCGAACGATCGAAGCCCGCTTCGGCAGTCCCCAGGACATCGAATGGTGCGTGGCCGACGATACGGTCCACATCGTGCAGAACAGGCCGATCACGACGCTATTCCCCGTCCCGAAGGCCGCCGATCGCTCCAATCGCGTCTACGTGTCCGTCGGCCATCAACAGATGATGACCGACCCCATGAAGCCGTTGGGGCTCTCCATGTTCCAGCTCACCGCGGCCAGGCCCATGTTCGAAGCGGGTGGAAGGCTGTTCGTCGACATCACCACGGGTTTGGCTTCCGCAGCCGGCCGGGCAAACCTGCTGGACGTCCTCGGACAAAGCGACCCGCTCATCAAAGATGCCTTGGTCACCCTGCTCGACCGTGGAGACTTCATCGAAACGTCGTCGGAAGGACCTGCCGATCCCCCCGCGATCCGGAGCCATCGCGGCCAGTCGGCTGCGGACATCGCCGCGCAGGTCGAGGGCGATCCTGGAATGGTTCGTGGCCTGGTCGAGCGCAGTGAGGCGGCGCTCGCCGACTTGCGACGGGACATCCGAGCGAAGTCGGGACCGGACGTCTTCGATTTCATCCGCGGGGACGCCCAGCGGCGCAAGACGCTGCTCACCGATCGGAAGAACCTGGCCGCGATCCTTGCCGGGGTCAACGCATCGGGCTGGGTCAACGAAAGGATGGAGGAGTGGCTCGGCGAGACGAACGCCGCCGACACCCTCGCCCAATCCTTGCCCGACAACGTCACGTCGCAGATGGGCCTCGAGCTCCTCGACGTCGCCGACGTGATTCGACCGCTGCCGGAGGTCGTCGCGTACTTGCAGCTAGCGAATGGCGACGGTTTCCTCGAGGGGCTCCCGAAGATCGGGGGCGGCCGTGAAGCGCGCGACGCCATCCAGGCCTTCCTCGACAAGTACGGGATGCGCTGCCCCGGCGAGATCGACATCACGCGACCGCGCTGGAGCGAGAAACCGAGCACGCTCCTGCCCCTCATTCTCGGCAACGTGAAGAGCTTTCACGCCGGGGAGGCGCAACGCAAGTTCGAAAAGGGCAAAAGGGAAGCGCAGGAGAAAGAGCGGGAGCTCGTAGAACGACTGAACGAGCTCCCCGGCGGCGAACGGAAGGCCGCCGAGACGAGGCTGATGATCGGCCTCATTCGCGGCTTCATGGGGTACCGGGAATATCCTAAGTACGCGATGGTGAATCGCTTCTTCGTCTACCGTCAGGCATTGATGAAAGAAGCCGAAGCGCTCGCTCGGGACGGCGTCGTCGACGCGAGAGACGACGTCGACTATCTGACGTTCGACGAGCTGCGCGAGGTCGTGTGCGCTCGCCAGGCCGATCGAGGGCTCATCGCCCGTCGAAGAGCAGAGCACGCGTCGTTCGAGAAGCTCACGCCGCCGAGGGTCCTCACGTCCGACGGCGAGATCGTCGCCGGAAAGTATGCGCGGGAGAATCTCCCCGCGGGAGCGATCGCGGGCCTGCCCGTTTCGTCGGGCGTGGTCGAGGGCCGAGCGCGCGTCGTGCTCCGCATGGAAGACGCCGCCATGGAAGAGGGAGACATCTTGGTCACGCCGTTCACGGATCCCTGCTGGACACCTCTGTTCGTATCGCTCAAAGGTCTCGTGACCGAGGTCGGCGGCCTCATGACCCACGGTGCGGTCATCGCCCGTGAATACGGACTTCCCGCCGTCGTCGGCGTGGAGCGCGCGACCGAACGCATCGAGGACGGCCAGCGGATCCGCGTGAACGGAACGGATGGATGGGTGGAAGTGCTCGGCCCTTGCCCGAGGTGAGGCCTAGGCAACGCCCAACGGCTCCGCTGATGGTCGGGTCGAACGCCGCCGGCGCACCGCGGCGGCGGGGGAGGGTCCGTCCGCGCGCAGACCGAACTTGCCGAGCTTGTGGGCAGCCGGGACTTTTGTGTTACCTGGGTACGCCCCGACTAAGGGAGCGTGACGTACACGGCGCACGCGTCGGAGCACACGGGGAAACTGGGCAGCGGTTTCATGGCGGGGCCGCCCGTCCGATTGCCGGAGAGGTCGAACGTCGATCCGTGGCACCCGCAGTGGAAGCCTGTGCCCGTGAAGGACACGAGGCAGCATTGGTGGGTACACGACGCGGAGACGGCCCCATAGGTACCGGGGGAGATCTGGAAGACGACGATTGCGGACTGTCCGCAGGTGGGATCCTTGTAGCCGGTCGGGTCCACATACACGCTGCCGCCCGCGGTCATGAGCTGAGGGTTCTCCGCGAACGTCACCGTCAAAACTTTGCCTCCCGTCGCACAGGACGCGGGCGTGCACCCCCCGCTGCTGCTGCTCGTGCTGGCGCTACCGCTGCTGCTCGTGCTCGCGCTACCGCTGCTGCTCGTGCTGGCGCTACCGCTGCTGCTCGTGCTGGCGCTACCGCTGCTGCTCGTGCTCGCGCTACTGCCCGGGCTTCCGCCGCTGCTGCCGCTGCTCGAGCTCTCGCCACTGCTGCTGGTGCTACTACTGCCTCCGCTGCTCGTACTGCTCGTGCTGCTGCTGGAGCTGCTGCCTCCCGATCCGCTGTCACTAGCTCCCGGCGCGTCTTGTCCGCCTCCACCGTCGTTGGACGCATCGTCTCCCCCGTCGGGGGCCGGGACGACCCAGCCGTCGAAGGGGCTCTCGGCGCCGCACGCAGGGTACGCGACAGCCGCGGCGCCGAGCACGATGAGCCTTCGCCGACCAAAGTTGGATGGCTCTCCGGACATGTTCAAGGGCTCCCGTCTACCCAGCTGCGCCTGCCCTGGTCGATCAGAAAATCACCGTGGGCGCGGACGCCTCCGTATTGCTGCTGCCGATGACTGAGTGCCCGACGAAACTACGATGGTTCATACGAACTGCGCAGTGCTTTTTCCGTCTCTGCTGGGGAGCAAACACCTACATCCGCCCAACCTGCCAATAGTCCGCTCACCCTGCCACTAACGAGTATGGAAGCGATGGGCCCCGCCCACAGGCCGGTCAATCCTTCATGCATGGCCGTCCCCTGCATGGGCCCCAAGAGGGGCACCGTGGCATGCTTTTGCCGAAGTGTCGCGCCCGGAACGGTCGCCGGAATGATTGGTGCAGGGGAAAGCTTATGACTCGTTCGTCGATGCTTCGTGCGCTCACGGGGTGTGTTCTTCTCGTCGGATGCGCGACCGATTCGAGCGAGAATCCCCTCGGGGGCGACGCCGGCGGAGCGGAGACCGGCAGCGCGCTGCCGGATACCGGTTCGGGTCACGACGACAGCTCCAGCGGTCATAGCGCTTCGGACGGCGGCGATTTGGAGGCATCCGTCACGGCGGACTCCGGGCCGACGACCGGTGAGGACAGCGGCGGTACGGAGGCTGGCAACGATTCGGGCATAACGGATCCAGGAACGGAAGGCGACGGCGATCGCACGATCGGCCCTGGCTTCACGCCCGCGCCGGAGACGATGACCCAGCCCGGCGTGCCAAAGGGAGCCGTCATCAGCTTCACCCTTCCGACCGGGACGATCTTTCCGATGGCCCCGGCGCGCCAAGTGCTGATCTACGTTCCCTCGCAATACGTGGCCGGCAAGCCCGCTCCTTTAATGGTCGTCCAGGACGGAACGCAGTTCTATGGCTGGATACCGCTGCTCTCAACCGTGCTCGACAATCTCATCTATGCCAAAAGGGTGCCGCCGATCGTCCTCGTATTGCCGAGCAATGGGGGCGGTGATGCGGTTGGCAGCGAGCGAGGTCTCGAATACGACACCGTATCGGGGCTGTACGCAGAGTGGGCCGAGAAGGAGCTTCTTCCGGCGGCCGCGGCGGCCACGCAGATGCAGCTTCCCAACCAGGCTGTCACGTTTACCAGCGACCCACAGGGGCGCGGAGCGATCGGCGGGAGCTCGGGAGGCGCCGCCTCGTTTTCCATGGCGTGGTGGCACCCCGACCTGTTCAGCCGGGTGTTGACGTTTTCCGGGACGTACGTCGATCAAGTGCCGGCAAGCTCGCCGTTCCCCCACGGTTGCTGGGTCTACCACGATGTCGATCCGTACGACACGGCCGCGCCCAACGGCCTCATCGTCCAAAACTGCCAGAGCGCAGCGGGATTCACCGGCGCCTCGGCGCCTGGACCTTGCGACACTCCGCTATCGATGAGCGCTTGCCGGGCAGTCGCCGGGTGCGCTTGGAATACGACGACGAATCGACCCATACGCATTTGGCACGAATCTGGCTCGAATGACCTGGGTGCCGGGGGCGCGCCGTCGACGTATCGAAATTTCGATCTCGCCAATCAGCGGATGGCAGCGGCATTCAAACTGAGGGGCTATCATTACCACTACGACCATGCCATCGGGGCGGGTCATGTCGACGGAGGAGTGCTGAGCCAGACCGTTGCGGAAGCACTCGTTTGGCTGTGGCGCGGCTACCCGGTCGGGCCATGACGCGGCTGTCGACCCACACGAACGAGGGGCCTTCCGAGCTCCGCTCCAAGCCGACGATAGGAAAATCGCGGCCCATGTCAGGCAAACGGTCTCCACGGATGGCTCCAATGTTTGCGTCCAGCGAAGTAACGAAGGGCGCGCAGCGGGACGTCGGCGTGCGCACGTACGTTGGCTCCGCGCAAAAGGCCAAGTCCATGTCGTTCTCGCGTCGAACCTCTCCGCTGCTGGCGATCCTCATGTCCGTCGCGTGCGGCGGTCCGACCCGAATGAGTGAGCCGGGGTCGCCCGTGTCGAGCGGCCCCGACGACGCGGCGTCTTCGGGAGGCGGAGGGGGCGATTCCGCGGCGGTTCTGCCCGAGATCGACGCCACGCCCGACGCCTCGTACCCCGCCGAGGCGGGCAGGCTGCCGTCCGACGACGGCGGGGCGATGCCGGACGGATCGGAGGCGGGCGGCGACGAGGCGCCAGGTCGATCGCTCATGGTGAACACGACCAATCCCCAGCTCTACACGATCAACTTCAAACCGAGCGATGCGGACCCGCAGGCCTCCGCGCACGACGATGTTCAGACGGCGCTCGTGGACACGACCAAGCAGATGCGCGCAAAGCTGGTGGTGACGCTATCGGGTGTGGGGAGCGGGCCTGCGGTCGGCATCGCGCAATACGCGGCTTCGCTGGGCTTTCACGCGTACGCGATCGCTTACGAGAACGGCTACGACCCGAGCACACAGAGCAATCCCGACTACTTCGGCAATTCTCGCAACAATGAGCTCTTCGGAATGGGTCTAACGCCGGGCATAATGGTCAACCGGCCCGACTCGGTCGAGGTCCGCGTGACCAAGGCTCTGACGTATCTGCAAACAGCGAACTCCGCGGGCGATTGGTCGTATTACTTCGATGCGAGCGGCAAGGTTCGTTGGTCGGACGTCATCTTCATCGGCCATTCCCACGGCGCCAGCAGCGCCGCTTACTACGCGAAGGTGCTCCGCCTCTGGCGCGCCATATCGCTGTCCGGTCCGCGCGACACCAACCCGGTCATTGCGACGTGGCTGACGATACCCTCGGCAACCCCCATCGAGCGCTATTACGGATTCACCGGCACGCTCGACCCGCAACACCCGGATCACATCGAGTCGATGCAGATCATGGGCTACCTCGGCGTTCTCACCGACGTGATGACGACGCCCGCTCCTTACAACGACTCGCACCGCCTACAGTACGACGGGGCTCACAACGACAGCGCAAATTGCGCGAACTACGACCCAGCCTGCAAGTACATGTTCGGCGTGCAGTGACCGTAGGAATCCCTGGCGGCGGCGCATGAACGGCTTTCCCCTCGCCCAACCGACGGAGCGCCTGGGACGGACTGACGATCTCGTGGAGGCTAACCGCCCTCGATGATTTAGTTGCAGCCGATCTGCGTCGTGTTGACTGCGACGTCGTCGAACCATACGTCGGCCGGTTGCCCGGCGCTGTAGGACTCGACTCCGAGCACCATCGCTTTGAACGTCGCCTTCAGCCCAGTCCACTGGCCCCCCATCGCCGTCGCGATCATCTTGCCGTCGATGTAGAGATCCGCGGCGGTCGGTGTCTGGTGCCATTCGTAGCAATTCCACATGCCCATCGGGATCTGCATCATCGAGTCCGCGACTGCGTCGGTGGAGCGGATGTTCATGGCGAGCGTGCCGCCGCCCATGTCATTGAGAAAGCGCATCATCTCGCCGTTTTGTGAAAACGGCGTCTGGTCGACGATACCGGCAAAGACTTCGTGATCTCCTCCTCCAGGGGCCATGAAGCGGATCCAGGCTCGCCCCCAGAAGTCCGTTGCGGTGAACGTCTTCGTCTCCAGCATGTACGCGAATCCTCCGCCAGCGGTGTTCTTTGTCGCATGGACGGAGTTCTGGCCGCTGTGAGCCTGCGTCTTATCGAGCGCGATCATGTAACCGCCGTTCGTCTGGAACGTCCAGGCGCTCCCTGCGCCTCCTGGCGCCACGCCCTCGAAGTCATCGCAGAGTGCGTAGTTCGCCGCCGCGCAGCCGGTACCCCCCTCGCCGCCACCACCCTCGCCGCTGCCGCCCTCCGTGGGCGCGCTGCCGTCGTCTCCGTCGTCTCCGCTGTCCGTCATTGCGCCACCGCTCGAGCCGCTGCTCGAACCACCGCCGCTCGAGCTCGTCGAGCCGCTGCTGCTCGAGTCGGTGCTCGACTCGGCACCCGAGGAGCCGTCCGACCCGCCGGTATCTTGGGTCGATGCATCCGTCGTCGGCACGAGAATGTCGGTGTCCGTCGTGGAGATGCACGCAAACGGCCCGATGGCGGCCAACGCGATCCATCCATAGGAGAAGTGACGCATGGGGGGGACCTCAGAACTGGGCAACGAACTTCCACAGACCGACCGTCGTGATGGGCACTTGCCTCGAATGTGCGGGGTTATTTCCGTTGGTGGGACACCAGATCACGGGATAGCCGGTCATGCAACCCTGATATTCGACACATGGCTGGCAGCCGGGAGACGTAATGGCGCAATTGCCCGACGAGCCGGTGGCGGGCGTGACGCCATCGTAGCTGTAGGGAACGGTCTGCTGGCTGCAATGATTCGTTTGCAGGATGTGGTCGCGGGCCACTTCGCCCGCCGAGAACGGATTGTTGGTATCGTTCATATCGTGGGCCAGAATCGATGCTATGGGCCCGGTACATGGGGGCGGATCGGGCCACTCGCCGGTGGCAGTGACTTGGGCCCGCACCTTCCCCGGACCGGTTCCGGCGCGCGCGCAGCCGATCAGGTGGGAGACCCATGAACCACTGCTAAAGCCGCCGACGAATACACGTGCCTGGTCGACACAGAAGCTGGCGGAGACCTCTTTCAAGACCTGGTCGAAATATAGGAGCTCGGGGGAGCTTGTCGTTCCATCGCCATTGTCGAAGCAACTACCTTCCGCCACCATCGCCACGAGAATGGCATCGGCGATCGTCTCCAGGCCGGGGAAGGGAGTGCCGGCCGGACCACACGCGGCGCACCCGTCGTTATCCCCACAGCCGTGCCCGAGAAAGATCGTGCGGTACGAGCGTTGCGGGTCATAGCCCGCGGGCAGCCACACCCGATACACACGGCTCGTGTTGCCTATCGTGGTCGTGTATTGGACAAACATCTGCAGCGACTGAGCGGGCGTCTTGCGGCAACCGGCGCTTGGCATCGCCGCGGGCAAGCCGCTGTCGTCCACCGGGCCACCCTCCACCGATGCGTCGTTCCATGCGTCGCTGCTGTCCGGGCTCCAGGTGTCGTCGAGGCTCGATGCGTCGACGATCGGACTGTCGCTCCTCGGCGCGTCGTCACCGCCGGAGCTGCCGCTGTTCGGGGCGTCGCTGCCGACATCCGCGGATCCGCCCCCTTCATCGCCCGCGCCAGCATCGAAGCTCTGGACATTTGCAGGCGAGCAACCGCATGCAACCATGGCTCCGAAACCCAGGCATGCAATCGCGGAACTACCCATTGACAATCACCATCCGGCGGCGGCGACCTCGATAGAGACTTCGCCATCGCGATGTCTCGGGTCCCCCACATGGTTCATACCTCGGACAGCGTCCCGGTACTATTCCCCACGGCTACGCCGGTAACACCCAACGTGGCTATGGTCGTGAGGAGCAAATTGGCCATCGGCACGCCGCTGGACGGCGGAAGGGTCGTCCACGACGGTGCGGGTACCACTGGGCCATAGCGGACGTGCTGCCCGGGGTGGAGAGCTCCTCCGCCGTGGCCCCCGAGGATCACCGGCATGTCGTTGTGATTGTGCCGATTGCCATCCGAGACATCGCTCGAGACGAAGACGGTCGAATTCGTCAGGAGGTTCGACCCATCGACCCCATCGGCGATGCCCTTCATCTTCGTGAGCAGGTACGCCAGCTGCTGCAGCTCCCAGGTATTGATCTGGACGATCTGAGCAATGTTCGTCGGATTGCCCCCATGATGCGAAATATCGTGATGACCTCCCGGTATGCCGAGATTGTCGTACGTTTGATTGCAGACGGAATTGCCCTGCTGGAAGGTGATGATGCGGGTCGCGTCGCACTCTATCGCCAGCACCATGAGGTCCAGCATCAGCTGCACGTGCTTGAGATAGATTTCGTTCGGCTCTGTGTCCCCCGTATTGCCCCCGCCTAGGGAAGACAGCGACGGAGGAGGCATCCCCGGGCATGAGGCGGACATCCCGGCACCCGCGGCGCCGGCCTTCATAATCTCGAGCTCGAGCGCGCGAACCCCGCTGAGATACTGGTCCATCTTGACCTGATCGCTCTTGCCGAGCTTCAGCTGCAGGCTTTGAGCGTCCTTGTTCACGTAGTCGAGGATGCTCTTCGCGTAGAGCTGCCGCTTCGCGATTTCGGCCTGAGAAGCCCCAGGATCATAACCCATGAAGAGGGTATTGAAGGCCTCCAGCGGGTCCGTAATTTTTGGCAGCGGGGTCATCGCGTCGGACCACGATAGGCAGCGGCAGTAGGCGCAGCTGTAACCGCTGTCGCATCCGCCCGCAGCAGCTCCCCCATCGATGCCGAGGCTGAGGGACGGAACCCGTGTCAGTTGACCCACTTTTTGGGCCGCGACCTGGTCGGCCGAAACGCCAAGCTGGAGCGGGCCGTTTTTCTGCGCTTTGGCAGCCGTGATGAACCCTGCCGTTCCGGAAGCGTGGTCGCCGAGGCCGTCCGGGGAGGCGATGGAGTTATCGAGGCCGGTTACGATCGAGAAGTCGGCGCGAAGCGCGTCCATCGCCGGAGTGAAGAGCGGCGGCATCGTATAGCCGGTCCCCGTCGTCGTGGGGCGGAAGGAATCCATCCAGAAGCCGTTCGGCATCCACCAATAGATGACGCGTGTTGCACGTGCGGCCGCTTGCGCACGAGCCGTACGGGGCGCGAGCGACTCCAAGAACGGCAGGCCCAATACCGCGCCGGCCCCACCCAAAAAGAGGCGCCGCGAAAGCGGACCGTTTCGCAGATCGGTACTCATTGGACGCCTCGTCGAGTCAGAAACGGGGGGCTGCTCGTGATGCTCGCGATGAGCTGCGCAAATTGCAGTCCGCTCTTCTTGAAGCCATCGCTCAGCGACGACAACGTCGGCGTATCGAGGCTGTTCGCGTCGGTCAAATCCGGCATTCGGCCCAGCGCGTACGTGTACAGCTTGTTCGCCAGGCAGGGGGGAAACCGGGGATCGCTGCCGACGATCCGGGACAGATCGAGCTCACCGTTGAAGTTCTGGCCATCCAGCGTTCCTGTCGCATCGACCGGCAGCAACCCGTCCATCGTTCGATACGCCCCGATCGGGTTGTAGTTCTCCAGGCCGTAACCGATCGGGTCCATCAAATTATGACAGCCCGAACAAGCAGGATTCGTAGCGTGGCCCTCGAGTATCTGGCGCAACGTATGCATCCCCGTGGGGTCGGGGGTGAGCGTCGTATTTACATTTTTCGGAGGCGACGGGATGCTTTGACAGAGAAGCTCGGTCAGCACGAATTTCCCGCGCAGGACAGGCGACGTGATGTTCGCGTGCGCATTCACCGTGAGGAAAAGGCCTTGCGACAGCAAACCGCGGCGCTGCTTGTTGGTGGTCAAATCGACCCGTTGGGGCTGCGTGGAGCCCACGGGCGGAAGGCCATAGAACTGGGCCAGCGGATCGCTGAGGTACGCAAACTCGGCCGTGATCAGCTGATCGGCCGGCAAGCCACCGAAGGCGACCTGCTGAAAGAGCATCTGCGCCTCGGTTTTCATCGCCGCGCGAAGATCGCTCGTGAATTGCGGGAACAGCTTCGCGTCCGGCGTGACCGTATCGATGTTGCGGATCAGGAGCCACTGCCCGGCGAAGTTGTCGATCAGCGCCTGAGCCTTGGGATCCGCAAGCATCCGCGTGACTTGGCTGCTCAGAGTGCCGGGCTCGTGCAAGTTGCCTGCCTTTGCGGCGGCAAAGAGCGTGTCGTCGGGCATCGAACTCCATAGGAAATAGGAAAGGCGCGAAGCGAGCTCGTAGTCGCTCAACGGATGCGGTGTCATCGATCCCGGAACGGGGTCGAACTCGGGGCGATAGATGAAGTTCGCCGACAGCAGCGCAGCTTCGACTGCGAGATCGAAGCCCACCTCGACGGAGTCACCCTGCGTCGTCGCCAGCGTCACGAACGCCATCAGGTCCGCAATCTCGCTGTCCGACACCGGGCGGCGCCATGCACGAGGGAGGAACGATGCGAGCGATGATTTCGCGCACGTCGCACCACCGGCCGCCAGGTCGCAGCTCGTGAGAAGAGACCGCTGCGCCGGGTTGGACATGGCGGCCGGCACGAGGGTCGTAACCGCCGTGTTGTAGCAACTGACGTGAAGTGGCGAGATCGTCAATACATTTGCGATGTTGTCGAAGTCGGTCCCGCGGTCGTCGGGGGGGAAGTTGAAGGTGGCGCTGGGATGCGCGTCGGCGGCTGGAAGGCCCAGCAGATCCCGCATCGTATTGTCGTACTCGGCGAGGTTGAGTCGATGGATGGCGACGGTTCCCGGATCGAGCGACTGGCCGCTGGTGCCCAGCGAGCCACCCGCGCCATTTGCGGGGCTGCTCCCAGGGCCCTCGGGTTCATGGACCTGGTCGCCAATGGTGCCCGTGCAGCCCGCGGGCGCACCCAATGCTGCAATTCCGCCTGCGGCCAAAATGGTCGCACACGTCCGGACGGCTTTGCTCATAAGAGAGCCTCCTACGCGACAACAGCGTGCTGCTCGACAGCCCGCCGGGGGTTCGACGGTGTTCGAACGGCCCAGCGGCGGCATTGCTCAGTAGCAGCCGGCTGTTCGACGGTGTTCGAACAGCCCAGCGGCATTTTTCAGCGGCCGCCGGGTGTTCGACGGTGATCGAACGGCCCAGCGGCGTTGTTCAGTAGCCTGCCGGGTGTTCGACGGTGATCGAACGGCCCAGCGGCGTTGTTCAGTAGCCTGCCGGGTGTTCGACGGTGATCGAACGGCCCAGCGGCATTGTTTAGGCCTATCCGAGTGTGTGGTCCGAGAGCAGGGCTTCGATCACGAAACTCGTTCACGGGCTTTCGCTTTTCAGTGAGTCCACCCGTGGAAGCACCCGCCAAACCGGCGCATTTTTTTCCACTGGTAGGCAGTGGCCGATACGGGGAGGTAACCAAGCCCCCGACCGGCGGGGCAAGACGCCACGCGGCGCTTCGCGTTCCTCGAGGCTGTGGCGCGCGAAGCCTCGATTCGAGCGCCGCCGCGGCAGCGCTCCCGTCCGCGCGGCGTCTCTCCGGGCAAGGACCCGCGAGCCGCTCCGTGAGCGACGGCTCTGGTGCTTCTCGTCAGCCTCTTTCAGGGCTTGATTGGATACCCCCGCCAAAGCCAGAGCATGGCATCGGGCAAATAGTCGCGGCGCGCCCCGTCGTCCTCGTGGCTGGCGCCCTGGGCGATGACATAGCGATAGTGGTAGTTCTGCATGGCGAACGCGGCGGCGGTCGCGTCGTTCGCGTCTTGCCACTCGGGGCTAAGAAGGTCATTCGTCCCTGCTGCCATGAACACGCGAAGAGGCTTGGGCGGATCGGTCGCGATGAGGTGCAAACCGGGCGAGTTGGCGTAGGCGTAGTCCGCGCACCCCTCCGGATACATCGACGAATGTTGCAGATTCACGAAGCTCCCGGAAATCGTCAGGATTCGACGGTACGATTCGGGATGAAGCCAGCCCATGGTGAGCGCCGCGGCGCCACCGGAGCTGCCGCCGAACGAGCTTCGGCCTTCCGGATCCTTGGTCAAGTTGAGCATCAGCTGCGCTTGCATTTGGACCTGCGCGACGGCCGCGGGCAGAAGCTCCGTTTCGACGAACGTGTAGTAGCGATCGGAAAGCGTGTCGTACTCGACGCTGCGCTGGCCCGCGGGGTCGGCGAAGATGCCCGCCATCATCGGCAGCATTTTCTGGGCGATGAAGTTGTCGAGGATGGGACGAAGATCGTCCAGGCCGAAGCTTCCTCCGTTTTGCGGAGCGACTCCGTCCTGGGCTACGACGAAGGGAATTTCCGTTCCGGACACGTAGCCGGAAGGAACGTAGACCGCGACGTTGCGCGGCCCGTCGTTGAACGTCGTGGAGTTGGGCATGTTGAACATGACGATTTGCCCTTTCGACACACCCGGCTGATCGGTGACGTAAGGCGAGGGCACGAAGGGCTGCGGCAGCATGACCGTTCCGTCTCCTTGGGTGCCTGGGTCGGTCACGCCATCTCCCGCGTCGCCTGCGCCCGAATCGATCGATGCTCCTCCTTCGGGTGCTTCCGCGTCGCCCCCGGCCGTCCCACCGTCGCGGGAAGACCCAGAAGAGCCGGAGCTTCCGCTCGACGACCCCGAGCTCGATCCGCTCCCACTTGAACTTCCGCCCGATCCGCTGGTGGACCCCGACGGACTCCCGGACGAGCTCGACGAGCCATCTGCCGAAGCATCGCTCTCGGATTGCATGTCGCTCGGGGCCGTGGGCGACGCACTGCATCCCACCGCACCCACACCTGCAAGGGCGCCCAGCATGAGCGGGGCAGACCATACGGGACTCCGCCTACGATGGACTAGCTTCATAGCTTCTTAGTGGGCGAGGTCGGCCCGCACGGTTAAACAAACTGGCCCGAGGCAAGATCGATTTGAGTCGTCGCTGGCAAAGGTCCCGTCTTCGCCGGCGCCAGACGCACGCGAGGATGATCCCCGCGCCTACTTCACCACCGGGGTGCAGGACCGGGGTGCAGGCTACGAAGCTTGCACGTCTGCGTCGTCGGCGTCGCATCCGTGAGACGCACGCCGGCGCGAGGCCCAGGCCGATCGCCGCGGGTCCCGTACTCTCCCCCGTCGTCGCCATCGAGCGCGCGCCGCCGGTGAAGACGGCTGTGGTGTCCGGCTCGCCTCGGTCGTCGATTCGCCGGTTTCCGCGCCAGTCGCGCGGCGCGTCGCAGAGGGCGGGCCATGGACGGCCACCATTATCTCACCAGGGACAAGCCCGACCCGCACCCTGGCAAGGAGGGCCGTTCGCCCACGCAGGGCTCCCACCATGGGTGAGTCCAAGCCCGATGGGCACCGTCAAGGTCGTTTTCCGCAAAGCTTCGGGCGAAGCATTGGCAAGATGCAGTTCGAGATTGTCACGCCGGATCCAGGCAGGGAAGTGCGGTGGCGCTTCAAGTCCGAAGTGGGCGAAGTTTCTCTTGAACCTCAGGGCTGCTCGTCGAGAAGGGTCAGGGCAAGCCGTCGCCGGACGACCTCAAGATCGACGACCGGAACTAGCTCTACACGCCGACGTCTGCGGGCCAAAATGGCTCCTGGGCCGCGGGGCCGGACCTGCCGGTCGTCAACGGCGACCAGTTGGTCGCGTCGGACGCGCCCGCGCTCCTGTTGCCCAATGGGCGGGTGCTCCTCGCCGTGGCGGGCGCGAACACGCCCGCGCAGTTCGCCGAGTACGATCCGGTGACCAATTTGTTCGTGCTCGTGGGGTCCAGCGCTGCTTCGGGGTTCAAGCCAAATGCGGCCAGAATGCTCATGCTCCCCGGCGGAGACGCCCTTGTCTCGTTGGGTGACGGCCGGTGGTTCGACGTCCAGATCGCGACGGCGCCGCAGCCGCAATGGGCGCCGCAGATCACGACCGTCCCCACGACTGTGAACCGCGGAGCGAGCGTGTTTCTCATGGGCAAGCAGCTCAACGGCCTGTGCGAGGTGTCGAGCTTCGGCCACGACGACCAGCAGGGTGAGAACTATCCGATTGCCAAGCTCGTGAGCTCGACGGGTACGGTGCGCTACCTGCACACGTACGACGTGACCCACCGCAGCATCGCGCCCAACCACCCCGCCCTCGTCCTCGTCGATTTCCCGGCCGACCTGGCGCCGGGCTCGTACACATTGAGCGCCGTCGCGATGGGAATCGCTTCGAGCGGGGTCGCCATCACGCTGAGGTAGCTCCCGAGCGCGCGCGCTGGCTCGCCGGGCGACGAGAACCCTAAGGCGTACGCGGCGACTCGCTGCCCGTCCCAGGGGTCGCGAGTCGCCCGGCGAGCTCCCGCAAGTCGGTCGGCGACGTATCCGAGACAAGCGCGTATCCCAGATCGCCGTGTCGCCACATGAGTACGTGAAAGCCGCGATCGTCTCGGACGTATACGCGCTGGGAGCCGACGGGTTCTCCGTCAGCCGGCGGCCATGGCAAGCCGTCCGCGCGAAAGACGAAGAGCGTGATCGTATGGAGGCGATGCCCGTAGATGAACGTGGCTGCTTTCCGGTCCATGAAATAAGCGACCGATCCGCCCTTGAGCGGAAAGTCCTGGTCTCCCGCAAAGGCAACGGACGGCGCGAAATCGACGCGTCCCGCGAACCACGGCTTCACCTGGTGGATGCCTCCGCTCTCCACCTCCACGGGATGCTCGCTGTAGAGGACCCTGAGGTGGTCGTTGACCGCCTCGGTCACCATCGCATCGGAGCGCTCCCGGGCACCCAGGAACAGTGTCGCCCCGGCGGCCACGGCGAGCCCCACGCCAGCGACCGCAACGACTTGGCCGACACGCCGCGGCCAGCGTCGCTCGCGCGGAGCCCAGCGTGATTCCAATCTTCGCTTCAGGGCCTGCGGTGCGTCACGGCGCGGCAGGCGGCTGAGGGTCCTCGACAGCTCGATGTCGGCGGCGTCTGCCCGGGTGCAGAGCTCGCACCCCCGCAGATGCTCCTGCAAGGACGCGGCTTCCTGCGGGGAGAGCAAGCCTCTCCGCCCAGCGAGCAGATTGGTGCGAGTTTCCATGCAGTCCATCGTCGTCATCTCCGGTACTGAGCCAGCAGCTTTCGCAGCGAGTCGCGAGCGCGCGACAGGCGCGACTTCACCGTCCCTGCGGCGCAGCCGACGATTTCGGCGATCTCGCCTTCGCTGAAACCTTCCAGATCGAGAAGCACCACTGCGCGTGCATCCGCGGTGAGCGCCGAGAGCGCGCGCTCGATATCGGCCGCCACTGCACCCCGTAGGGCTTCCATTTCGATATCCCCGAAGAGCGGCTCGTGAGCGAAGGGAACCTCTTCCGACGCGGACTCGGAGGCGTCCTCGTCCGAGGTCCGTCGCGTACGGCGCCGCCCGTCGATGAACGCGTTGCGCAGGATGCGAAAGAGCCACGCGCGCAGGTTCGTGCCCCACGCGAACGTCGGGGCGGCCCGGAACGCACGCGCGTAGGCCTCCTGCACGAGATCCTCGGCGTCGACGGCGCTGCCGCTGAGATAGCGCGCGAAGTGATGCAGCGAGTCCATGTGCTCGAGGGCCTCGCGCGCAAAAGCTCGGCTCGCAAGGCGTGGATGGGGACCGCGTGGCTCGCCCGTCGCCTCGGCTTCCGCTGGGACGTCGATGCCACACGCGTCAGTCGTCAAGGCCCTCGTCACGGCGACTACCCTCGTCACGTCGGACCAAACGCCCCACAGAAGCAAAGGTTCCACCAGACGAGATGCACGCGCCGTGCGGCTTCCTTCTCCTCGGAGGCGGTATCCCTGCCGAGAGCCGCTCAACAGGGATCGCGACGCCGCTCGCGCCGCCTACCAATCGCCGTTGCGCTTCGCCGGCGTGGCGCGATTGTTCCGGGAGCTCGCCTGGGCCACCTGCTTGTCGAGCGTCTCAACCCGGCGCTGCGCGAGCGCGGCGAGCTCGGGATCCCTGGCGTGGTCGATCTCTTGCCGATACATCGCCAGCTCGTCCACATGGCCGGCGTCGACCACCGTCTTGAACGCGTCGTCGAACGCCGTCCCGCTCAGCGACGACAGGCGTGCGATCGTGTTGCTTTGTGCCCCCGAGAGCGCGGGAGCCGGGCTGATACCCGATCGCTCCGCCAGTTCCTTCAACCGTTCGCCGAGCGCCGAGTGCTTCTGAACCATCGTCGCGCCCATTGCCTTCACTTCGGGTGAGCTCGCGCGCTCGACGGCGAGGCGACCGAGCACCACTTCGAGCTCGTTGACGGCGAGGGCGCGCGTCAGGAATTCCCCGTCGGTCGCCGCCGTCGAGCGCGGCGCCTCCGGCGACTGATGCGAATCCGGCTCGCCGGCGATCGCCGCACTCGCCGAGACCAGCAGGGCTGCGCCGCAGAGCGCAGCACCTTTCCACATTGTCTTTCCCATGATGGCTACTCCTTGTGTGGTGGATACGCGCGCGCGTCGCTCGCACGCCGGCTCCACGATTCCTGGGCGGAGGCATACGCCTCGAAAGGCTGCCCTCGCGTCCTTCGGTTTCTTGAACGCCAACCGCCTCGCGTTGGTTCCGTAGCAACGCTCGGTTGCACGCTCGAGGGAACGGTCCGACGGCCGCGGCGTTGTCGTGTGGCGAGGGAAGAGACTGGTGGGTCAAACCTTGGAGGCTGGATGATGAAGTCCGCAGCGCGACCGACGATGTGGCTCGACGAGCTGCCCGAAGACGCAGTGGATCTCTTGGCGCACGAGCTGCGCACACCGGTGCAGACGATCGCAGGCTGGGCGCTGCTCCTTCAGCGAGGAGCCCTCGATGCGCAGCAGGCGGTGCGCGCCATCGAGACGATCGTGCGCACGGCAGCGCTACAGGCGCACTTGATCGAGGATCTCCTCGACCGCTCGCGCATACGGCGCGGCAAGATGTTTCTGAGCATGGAGCCGGTCGATATGGCCTCGCTCGTCGCGCGCGTCTGCCGCGAACTGTTCCCCGTCGCGCACGCGAGGGGCATCGAAGTGGACGTCCGAACCGTGGAGGCTCCGTGCTGCGTGCTCGGCGACTCGGTTCGGCTCGAACAGGTGATCCGCAACTTGCTGACGAACGCAATGAAGTTCTCGCCGAATGCGTCGCGAGTCGACGTCGTCGTCACGAACGCCTCGGGCAAGGTTCGCACGTGCGTGAGCGATTCCGGGATCGGGATTCGAGGTGAGGTCCTGCCCCATGTCTTCGATCGCTTTCGTTGCGGGAATCGAGATCACGCGCAGCGGGGCCTCGGACTCGGGCTGACGATCGCGCGTCATATCGTCGAATTGCACGGAGGGTCGATCTCGGCGGACAGCCGCGGCGAGGGCCGGGGGGCTAATTTTTCCGTGGTTCTGCCCGCGCGCGACGGCTGACGTCTCCGCGCTTCACCTCGGAGTAGTCGAGCCGCGCGCGGTCGCGCCAGCGACGAGCGGTCGCCCGATGGAACCGCAGCGAGGCTGCGTCGTTGGATCCTCGAAAGGGCGGCGACCATGGCGGCAAGCACTTCGATGCGGTTCCCTCCGCGGTGCGCGAGCTCTCGAGCGTTTCTGCGTCTTCCGCACCGGCTCTGGAGCCAACCGGAACGACGCATTCGCCCGGCGGCACAGGCCGTGGCTCGCGAGGGCGACTGGCAGGCGAGCGCGCTCCGGGGGATATCTCGGCTCCTGCTCGTCCTTGCGGCGCCCGCGGGCGTCGTAGCCATCGCCGTTGCCGAGCTCGACGATCCCCGCGCGTTTCGCGTCGTCATGCTCGGCCTTCTCGCGCTGATCGTCGGCGTGGCGATCCTCTCCGGCGACTCGCGCCGCGCCCGCGTACTCGCGGCGGCTCTGGTCGCCGGTCTCGTCGCGCTCTGCCTCGTCTCGTTCTCGAGGTACGGCCTGTTGCCCGGGACGGCGCTCGGGCTCTCTGCGGCCATCGTCCTCGCAGCGGCCTTCTTCGGCGGTCGCGCCGCGTGGGCGGTCACCGCAGTCGCCACGCTGCTCATCATCGGGACCGGAGCCGCTGTTCGAGCGGGGCTGCTCCACCCGCGTTTTTCCGGCACGAGCTCCAATGGCAGCGATATGGCCGCATGGCTCCGGTTCTCTGCCGTCTACTTCGTCACGACGTCCTTCGTCTCGGCGACCGTGGCCGCGCTCATCGAGCGGCTCGAGCGAGCGCTCCGCGCCGAGCGTGAGTCCCGCGCGGCGGCGGACCGCGCCCGCGCGACGCGTGAGGAGTTCATCGTCGTCGCGGCGCACGAGCTCCGAACGCCGGCTACCTCTCTACAGCTCGCGATCCAGGCGCTCTCGCGTCGCGCGAGGCAGCGACAAACCGATGGTGCCGAGTCCGTGGGAAGGATGCTCGACATCGCCGAGCGCGAAGTGTCCAGCCTCACCGCTCTCGTGGAGACGCTCCTCGACGCGGTGAAGCTCGAGGAGGGGCCTGTCCCCGTCGTACTCTCGGACGTCGATCTCGCGGACGCCGTGCGCTGCGCAATCGCACGCATGCGCGAGCCGCTGCGGGTCTGCGGGTCCGCCGTCACGTTCGACGTCCAAGCAGCGGTCGTAGGCCGCTGGGACCGCTCCCGCGTGGAACAGCTCGTAACCCACTTGCTTTCGAACGCCATCAAATACGGACTGGGCCGGCCGATCAACGTTGGGGTCGCGGCCGAGGGGGACGTCGCGCACCTCGCCGTCTCGGACCACGGGATGGGCATCGCCGATGGGGCGCAGGCGCGCATCTTCGGGCGCTTCGAGCGCGCGGTGTCGTTGCGCAACTACGGCGGCTTCGGGCTCGGCCTTTACTTCGTTCGGCGCATCGCCGAGCGCCTCGGAGGCACCGTGGAGTGCAGCAGCGTGCTCGGCGAGGGCTCCACGTTCGTCGTCACGCTTCCGCGCCGAGGGCCCCGCGCGGAGTCGGGTCGTGATGACGCCCATCCTTCGGGACTGCTTGTGTTGGGTTCGAGCAAGTGATCGGAATGGACGAAGTACGCGAGGTCGTTCGCGTCGATGATGCGCACCTCGACGAGCGGGTCGCGCACCTCATCTCGCGATTTACGACCGCCCGCGCCACGGGCGCGTCTCCTGCACGTCAGGCTCGCAGCGGAAAGGTGGCCTCGTGGCAGCATCGGTGCTGGCAGCCCGGTTCGAGCAGTTCGCCGAGAAGCAGAATGTTCCCTTCGTTGGCCCGGTGCCCGGCAGGAACCTCCTTGTATATTGCGAAGACGCAAAAGCCGTCATAAATGGAGCGCCTTCAACGGCCGACGGTCCCCGGCTCAGGGAGCTCGGACCACTTTCGATGAATGACGCTCGCTGCCCAGGGAAGATCGGCCAGTTTTCGATGAACAATGGTCCGCGGCTCAGGACGCACCGTCCGTTCTCGAAGAACGAAGGTCGGGCGTTCATCGTGTGCGGGGCTGAAGGAGGGGGCGAGCGACACGGAGCGCGATCACGCCTCTTTCTCGCTGCCGTCGGACGATTCGTCACGAAACGTCTTCGTCAACAGCGGACGAGAGGCGTTGCTTAGTGGCATCGAGGATTGGGTCGATCACCTGACGCGGCCCGAAGAAGAACGAAACAACCCGGAACGGCCCGCGCCCGGGGCGCAGTCAAATTTGATTGACCTGGACCAACTTCCGGCGGTATCGCTGCGCGGGCGTTAGGTGTGGATTTTCTTTGCGTCTGGGAGGCCGAAAAATGGGTCGTCTTCGCACGTTCGCGGTGAGCGGGATATTCACGTTGCTCGGGATGAGCGTCGTCCATGGGTGCAGCAGCGATAGCAGCAACGGCGGCTCGGACGGCGGCAGCAGCAGCGGGAGCAGCAGCGGCAGCTCTAGCGGAAGCACCAGCGGGAGCAGCAGCGGCAGCTCTAGCGGAAGCACCAGCGGGAGCAGCAGCGGCAGCTCTAGCGGAAGCACCAGCGGGAGCAGCAGCGGCAGCTCCAGTGGGAGCAGCAGCGGCAGTGGTGGCGACGACGGCGGGAGCGAAGGCGGCGGAGAGGCCGGCAGCAGCACCGACGCTATGTCAGAGGCAGCGACGGAGGGGGGCGGCGGCGACGCCAGTGGCGACTCCGGATCGACTGCTGGCATGGTCGCGGCCACCTGCCCCATGTACAAGGGCATGACGGCGATGCCTGGCGCCGATTGGTGTACCCTCTTTATGGCCACGTGCTCGCAATACGTCACTATCGACGCTCTCAAGATGCAGTCGACCTGCGTGAGCACGTACGACGGTTGGACCATGAGCCAGCAGGACTGCAGGTCCCAACACCTGTGTCTAGCGTACGCGGGCATGCCCGCGGTCCACTGCCCGCACGCGCAGGGCGTGGGGTTGTGTCAGTAAACATGGATCGCGCCGGGTAGGCTTACTCGACCCTCCAAAGATCCGCTTCACACCGGCTCAAACTACGGGATGCTGTTCGGCGTCGACGAGTCGACGGGGCGGCCCCGTCGGGCTCGATCTGGCCGAGAGCGCGGCACGGGCGTGCGTTGCACGGTCCCGCGCGCGTTGAGAGCGTCGTCGTCTCGCTGCTCGCGGGAATGACGGCTTGTTCGCCGTCGCCATCCTCGGGCCGCGGTCCGCCGGAGGATGGTGAGGGCAGACGCGCAGGTGCCCGGAGACAGGGCTCACGCTGCTGTCGGGGGTCCATCCGAGCCGTCCGGGCGCGAGCTGCCGGATGCGCCCTCGCCGAGGCCACCTCCCTCGCTGGGGTTACCTCCCTCGTTGGAACTGCCTCCCTCGCTTTGGCGACGGCATCGGTCGTGGCGGGCGGGGTCGCACCCGACGCCGGCCGAAGGGACCCGAGGGTGCTCACGCCCGCGAGCGCCCCCACCTGGTACCGGCTCACCGTGAAGCTCGCGATCGCCCCGCCGACCGCGTCGTAGCTGCTCTCCCCGGGTTGGGTAACCAGTCCGAGGCGCGCTTGCCCTGCGGCGCCGAGCCCCAGCTGCGGAACGACACGGTAGAGCGCATACGCGTGGAGCTCGACGTCCGCGTCGGTGGAGCCGAAGTCCTTCCCGGCCGTTCCTTGGAGGCCGACTTCGAAGCGCGGGGTGCGAAACTGGCCTGACACGGCGAGCTCACACTCTCCGGGGTCTCCCTCGAAGCCTACGAACTTGTACGTCACCGACGAGCCCAGTTGAAACCCGAGTCCGTCTGCGCTCCCGAAGAGATGCAGCCGGGCTTGCGCATAGGGGCTCAGCCCGAGGTTGAAATCCGTATTTCCCGTATCGGGATTGACGTCGCCTCCTACCCAGTTGGTGCCCGTCGACAGGATTGCGCGAGCATTCCAGACGGGAGGCGCACCCGCCGGAATGAAGAGCAGCGTAGGGCTCGTGTAGGCGCCGCCGGTGGGATCGTCCGTCGGCACCCGGTCCGCGCGGGCGGCTCCTCCGTCATCCACGGCGGGGTCAGCCGCGGCAGAACCGGCGGACGCTATGACGGCACAGAGTGCCGTCGCGGCGACGGCGGCGTTCCTGACTCGATGGATGGACGCGGTGTTCGATCGAAACATGTTGCCTGTCTCCAAAGGATTCCGGACGATCAGGGGGAGAGTCACCGAATCGGCCGACTCACATCGAGTGAGGGTAGATCTCCCAAACGCCCCGGCCCTTGGTGGAGACCCGTACGAGCGAGCCATCGCGCGACACGGTCATGCCGGTCACGGCGACCCACGGTAGGCCTGTGCCCAAGCGCGGCCAGGTGTTGCCGCCATCGGTCGTGCGATAGACGCCCTTGTTCGTGCCGACGTAGATGGTGTTGTTGCTCGCGTCGCTCGCGTCGTAGCTCACTATCCCGATGCCGACTCCGTCGGGTAGATCGCTTCCGGTACCGTTGCCATGAAACGGCTGCCACGTCGCGCCCCGATCGCGGGTGATGTAGAGATAGCCATCGGGGAGCTCTGGGTAGGTAAACGAAGCCAGGAACACGTCGCCCGGCTGCGTGCCGGCAGGGGTGGCCGTGGGAAAGCTCAAGGATTGAACACTGCCGGCCGGAAGCGGACCCGAGATCGTCCAGTGCGGGGTGCTGGTGTTGCCGTCGCTCGTGATGGCGAGAGTATTGTCGCCGAAGGTCACCCCGTAGTGTCCTGCGAGGGTCTGCGACGCGAACACGTTGGCAATATTGGTCGACGCATCGAAGCTTCCCATCGCACAATTCGTGTTGCCGGCGGAGCAGTGCGTTCCCGAGATGTTCGTCCAGTTCTCCGCTGTATCCGTGCGCCAGACGTTGTGCTGGGAGCTCGTCAGAAACGCGCTGCCCGTCGGGTCGCTCTCCACTGCCGCGATGGCCCCGCCCTGCCCATCGCCCGCAGGGTACGCCGGCGGATCGGCTTGCCATCCAACGCCCGGCGCGCACGTCTGCGTGGAGGTCCGGATGCAATAGTAACCGGGAAACACCCATAGGTACTCGCCCAACGTACCCTTGCCGATCGCGACCGGCCCGCCGTCGCCGCCCGTCACATCTGCGACGTTCCAATCGCCAGCGACGTTGAGTCCAAAGTCGGTGGTCAACTTTGGGACACTCGTCTAAAGGATGGCCTTGTGTTCTTCGAGTTGGCCGACAACGCGAATTACACGCCGCTCTTTTCGACAGGTACCGCGATAAACGACGGCAGCCCGCATGTTGTGGTGGTTCAACGCCTTTCGGGCACCGTTCACATCGTGGTGGACGAAGTCTTGGAGTTTCTTGGCGTCGCCTCGGAGTCGCTCGGGGTTTTGCCGCCCGTCCTCGTAGGCTCGGACGTGTGCGATGGCAATGATGGGACAGCCGCGTTGACGGGGCAGTTGACTGGTCTGTGCGTGCAGGGCCCGTAGGAACTCGATCGAAGCGTCGTTCAGTTCCCTGTCGACGTGGAAGTCGCCATACGACGAGCGCGACAAGAACCGGTTGGAACCGCCAACCTGCCGCTCAGGAAGCCCACGCAGTCAGCGGCAACTCCGCGGCAGCGAGCGCGCTCGTTCGGCTCTCCGACTCACAGCACGCGGACGCATTGGAGCAGCCCGCGCATCCGTGGCAGCCGATCGAGGGAAGGCACTGGCAGAATCGCCTCCCCCGCCGCCGAGGACGTGGCGGCGACGGACGCGTCCGAAGGCACGCGCGGACACTGCTCCGAAGGGATGGTGGCGGTCCACGGATCGAGACATCTGCATGGCGGCGTATACGCAGGGCCGGCGGCTCGGCCAGATTCCGGTGTCCAGCGCGATGGCCAGGCATGTGTACGGCGTTCGCGAGAGCGAGCCGCTCGAGGTCGTGGAATGCACGGTTTGCGCGGCGCAACCGCCTTTCCAAAGGATCTGCCGCCCGAAAACATCGCTGTGGCTCGGTTGGCGCCCCGGTTGCTTGTAGGGGCGACATGGTCCCCCAACCGCGGATGGCTAGCGCACGAACTCAGGCGGCCATAGTTCGATCGCTGCTCGACGCATTTGAGCACGCCTCGACGAACGGCGAAGCCGAGCACTGGATGCGCGCGCAACTCATCGAGGAGCTAGCGCGACTGGGCTGCCGGATCATGGACGTCGCCGCGGCGCTGTCCGAGACGGGCCCGCCGAATCGGTGGCAGGAGGAAAGCCTTCCTCGTCTGGCGGTGGCGCCGTGAGCGCGGCAACGGTCGCCGAAATCATGAGCGCTCCCGTGCACGTCTGCCGAACGACGGACACGTTGGACCGGGCCGCCGCGATCATGTGGGAGCGCGACTGTGGCGTGGTCCCCATGTGGACCGCAGAGGCACGGCGGTCGGGATGATCACCGACAGGGACACGGCACGCGACGTCCGTCGAGCGACGCGCTGTGGAGGTGCGCAAGATGATTCCCCATCGCATCGTCGTTGCCACGGACTTTCACGAGGCCGCGACGCGCGCTCTCGACATGGCCGTTGCGATCGCGCAGGGATGCGGCGCGGAGCTGATCCTCGTTCATGCCTACGACGTGCCGCCCCTCGTGTACGCGGATCCTCTAGTCGCTGGGAGCGCAGGCCAGATCGCTGACGATCTCGAGATGCACGCGAAACGGCAGCTGCGCGCGCTGGCCGAGGGCCTGGCGTCTCGCGTGGGGCCGGTCTCGACGGTAGCCGCTCAAGGAGCGCCCGCGGAGTGCATTCTAAAAACGGTCCGAAAGACCGGAGCGGACCTGGTCGTAGTCGGGACGCACGGGCGTCACGGTCTGCCCCGTGCGGTACTGGGGAGCACGGCCGAGCGGCTCGTGCGAACGTCGCCCGTTCCCGTGCTCGTGGCGCGGATTGCGGAGGTCTGAGTGCCGCCAGAGAACTCGCTCCGAAGACCGGGAGCAACCCGCGGCAGCCGTGGGCGACCGCTGCATGATGGGCTCCCCTTCCTGTACGCGAGCCGCGGCGCGCGTTCCGCGCGCTGAATCAGCGGACCTTGACGACGAAGTAGTCGAACGGGCCCGAGACCTTGGTGAAGTGGTGGGGTATGCCGCGCGGGATGACGATGACGTCCCCCTTCTGCAGCGTGTGCGCCTCGCCCCCCTCGATCGACGAGCCGCGGATTTCATCGGCTTCCCCCGGCTTCGGCTCGCCGCCCACGAGTTGGCCGCCGGTGACGAACGTGGCCGTTCCTTCGAGGACGTAGAAGACGTCGGTGTCCTTCGCGTGGATCTCGGCGGCTCCTTTCGCGTCGTCCCGGTGGCTGGCGATCACCTTGTAATTCTCGAAGGCGGCGAGCGTGCCGCCCTTGGTGAAGGTCGTCGCGACCCGGTCCTTGGGCAGGTACGTGACCGGCGGCGTGGCGGCGCCCATCGCGGGCGCCGCCGGAGACACCGTCGCAGGCATCCCCGGCGGGGGGCACGCGCCCGGACGCGACGTGGATCCGCAGGCGACCAGACCGGCCGCACCGGCTGCAATGAGGGAGGCTCGCGCGATCGTCGCCATGGGCAAACTCCTCCTCGTGCGATGGTATCCGCCTATGACGAAGCCATGCAACGTCTGCCTGAAGCGTCGTGGCTTCGCGCGCTCGCGCCGGCGCTTGGCTTCGTGCGGAGCGGCCACGCCTCCGACGGCCGCGCCGCAGCGGCGCCGCCGTCGCCCGGCGTCGAGATGCCGTCCATCCTCGCGCTCACCCGCTCGCGCGTCTCCTGGAGCCGGAAGGCGCCGTCTATGACGCCGCCGGCGATCTCCACGCCCGTTACACCTCATTTGGCCCTTCGCGGAACTCTCAGAGGGTGAGCTTCTGGCCGTTCCCGTCAACCAGCATGTCATCCGTCAGATAACCCACAGACGGACTCTTCATGTAGTCGAGCTGGCTAGCAAACGCCTCACGACCAAGCGGGTCCAGCTTGGCCCATTTGAACCACAGCGGTATGGCCACTTTGCGAAATTTCACAACGTCCGCGTCCGTCAGTTCGATGATCTCAACGCCCTTTTCCTCGAACTTACGCCATGCGGCTATGTTTTCCCTTTGTACGTGCACGAAATGATCCCATGAGTAGCGATGCGACGCATACTCGAGAACGTCCTGCAGATGTTTCGACAGGGCCTGCCACCGCGGTCGATGGATCAGCACGGCGTGCAGATCCACGGGCTGATGAATCGTCCGTGTTCCCCGGGGACCGCGAATGATGTATTTGGCGACGTTGGCAAAACCAAGATTGTAATTCGATGCGGGTCCCAGATTGTCGGCCGCGTCAAGCGCTCCACTCTCGAGGCCGGGATAGATCTGGTCGCCACCGACGAATACTGTCTTGGCGCCTGCTGCGACGAACACGTCCGCGATCAAACCTCCGGGCATCCTTATCTTTTTTCCCTTGAATTCCTCGAAGGATCGAATCGGGACCCGCGAGTGAATGATGTTCGAGTCGTGCTGGAGTGGGGAGAGAAAAAAGATGTCGTGCGCTTCATGCATTCTTCGCGCGAGCTCGAGTCCGCCGAGTTCAAAGTACCAAGTCTCCCACTGATCCGGCCGATCGAGCCCCAATGGATATGAGGCCAAGAACGCCATGCCCGGATACGCCCCCGCCGGGTACGTGGGACTGGTGCTGGCCAGATCCAGTTTTCCGCTCTGAAGAGAATCGAATATCTTGAGCGTGGGGACGATCTCGCTGGAAGGATGCGGTTCGATCTCCAGCTCGCCCTCGGAAAACTCCGCTACGTTCGAACAGAACTTCACGAACATCTCGTAGCTAACGGTATTCGCGGTCACGTGCGCTTGGGCTCGCCACTTCGTAGACCCCGCTCGTCGCGTCGCCGTCGACCGCGCTTCGGCCGCCGGCGATCTCGAGCAACCCGAAAGGCCGACCATACCCGCAATGCCTGCCGCTGTCCGGAGGAGCTCGCGTCGCCCGGCGCGATTGTCGTACCCTTCGAAGCGCGCATCGATCCCGGTCGCTCGCATCGAATCGGCGGGTCTCCTGGTCATTGCAGTGTAAGCTTTCTTCCCGCCTCGTCGACGAGCATGGAGTCCGTCAGGTACGCGACGTCGCCGCTCCTCATGAAGTCGAGCTGGCTGGCGAAAGCCTCTCGCGCAAGCGCCCCCTTGTTCGCCCACTTGAACCATTCGGGGATGGCGATTCGCCTGAACTTGTCCACGTCCCCATCCGACAATCGCAATATCTCCACTCCCTTCGCCCTGTACTTCTCCCAGCTCAGAGCGTGTTGAAAAACTTGGCCCAGAGCTCGCGAGTGCGGTTCCTGGGGCGGCATGAACGCACGTTCGTCGTACCCGTCCGACATCACCGACGAGGAGTGGAGCTACTTGGATCCGCTGCTGCCGGGGCCGAAGTTCGGCACGTCGCGAGGCGGTCGGCCGCAAGAGTTTC
>Ga0207416_1001631_pt1 | contig 28231 bp, 30 predicted proteins | sample PaiPotPPM11metaG_FD_184107 | JGI IMG/M metagenome (GOLD analysis project Ga0207416, IMG submission 184107) | Iron sulfur acid spring bacterial and archeal communities from Banff, Canada, to study Microbial Dark Matter (Phase II) - Paint Pots PPM... ... | reverse complement strand
TCGTCTCTTCGCCGAGAAGGGCATCATGGAGCGCGGTTTCGTTTCCGACGTGAAGCGTAAACCGAAAAACGAAGGCAAAGAATAAATGAGCGCGTTCGATGACGAGTTTGGCCTGTTCGGTGAAGAAACCGAAGAGCGGGCGGAACGTCGATCGACGCTTGGAGCGCGCAGTATCGCATCGGGCGAGACCGTTATTAACGATGTCGAACCCGAAGAGCCGCGTCCACCAAGAACCGAGCGTCGCGAACGAGCACCCCAGCGCGGCAATACCGACTATGACGACCGGCGGCGTGCTCCGTCGCGAAATCGTCAACCGAGCGACCCGTGGGCGTCGCAGCGTCGCGCAACTGAATTATTGGAATTTCTCGCCAAGAAGCTGGTTGCCAAACCCGAGGCCGTAACGGTCGAACTCTTCCAAGACGAAGAGGGAAAGCCCGTAATCGAGCTCGTGGTCGATCCCGAGGATTTGGGCAAGGTCATCGGCCGTAGCGGCCGCGTTGCGCAAGCGCTGCGTACGATCGCGCGTGCAACGGCCGAAGGGCGCGTAAGCATCGATATTCTCGATACCGAAGAGGCCCAAGCGGCTCCCGATGACGACGCCGAAGGCTGATCTGCCGATCGGCCGCATCGCCGGCATCTTCGGGCTACGCGGAGAACTCAAGTGCGATCCGACAACGTCGGGTCGCACGGTTTTTTCGCCCGGTGCGACGCTGCGGTGCACGATCGACGGCCACTCGCAGAACCTAAAGCTCGAGAGCGTTCGCGAACACAAAGGGCGCTTATTGGTTCGTTTCGAGGGTGTCGACGATGCGACTTCGGCGCAGGCGTTGATCGGCGCGATGTTTTTCGCACCCCGCGACCGTCTCGACATCGCGTCGGACGAGTATCTCGACATCGATCTGGCCGGATGCGACGTCTTCGGGGCGGACGGCAAGCGCTACGGCACCGTCGAACGCGTCGAGCACTATCCCCTCAACGATATGTTGATCGTCGATGGGCGCATGCTCCCGATGGTGAAGGCCTTTATTCGCGAGATCGATATCGCAGCCCAGCGAATCGTTGTGGACGTTCCGCCGGGCTTGCTGGACGATGATGCGCTCGGCGAGGGCCCGGCTTAGCCGTTATTATCCGGATGCGCCGACTGATACGCCTTGACCGTGGCCTCGACGGCTTTTTGTAGATCGTCGTTGGTCGCTTGCGTATGGTAGAGGGTTGCGCCGAAGCAGGCATAGACATCGAGCGTGAACGTGCTGCTCGTGTGTGCACGGAATCCACCACCGACGCGCTCTTGGGAGAGCTTCCCCGTAACGATCGTATTGTTGCGATTGGTGCCGCAAATCGAATTTGCCTGTTGCGAGGCATTCGTGACCGCGATGGTCGGCACGGTAACGTTGTAGTAGATCCCCAGGGAGCGCATCAGATCGCTGGTCGCGTCGGTGAGCATGCCGCTGGGAGCCGATCCGGCGACCCGCACGACAATCATGCCGCGGCTGGGCTTGGGCGGAATGATCGGTTTCGGCGAAGCCTGCGTCTTTGCATCGTGCTTGAAGAGCGATTGCACCATGCCGCCGATGCCGCCGAGATTCATTTGCGCGCCGTTCGTGGACGTCGGGGCCGGCGTCGACTTGGGAGCCTGTTGGGCAAGGCCTTCGGTATCGATCCCCGAGGCCTCCAATACAACGGTTCTGGCTTGAACCGCGAGCGACGCGGCATCGTTCACGTCGTAAATTTGGCCGGACTGAGAGTACGTGATAATGCCGCTATTGACGGTGACGATCTGCTCGACGATGGCCGCTCCGCTCCCCAGCGTCGTCATGTAGCCGCTGATGTAGTAGTCGGCCTTTTTTGATTTCGCATAGGTGAGGTAATCGGCACGCTTGACGTTGGTGCCGATTGCGGCGACCGTGACGCCGGGCGAAGAACCGATCACCTGCGCGTAGATCTGCGCGACCGCGAGCCCGACCTTGGGCTGCAGCGTTCCGCTCTCGTCAAAGGGGTAGATCACGACAGAGACCTGGCCGCTCGCCGCCGGCGAAGGAGCAGGGCTTGGTGTCACGAGCGCTCTAGGAGCCGGGGAAGGCCCGGCTGCAACCAAGGCAACACACGAGCACAGGATCATCACACCGAAGAGGCGACGCACGGGACTCCTTCCAAGTTAGTCTGGATCGATCATGGTAACGAACGCACGCAATGCAGCGTTCGTTTCGGCCGGGTTCTCGACCATGGCGAGATGCCCGGTATCGGCGAGTATTCGCGCTTTTGCGCCGGGAACCCGGTCGGCGATAAATTGTGCGAATTTCGGCGGCGTCATCACATCTTTTTCGCCGCAAATCGCCAGGGTGGGGACGCTGATGTTTGCCAGACGTCCGCTTGCATCGAAAGCATCGCAAGCACGGAAATCGCGAATCGTCTGAGCTTGCCCAACCCCGGCGAGCATGGCAACCGCGGCGGCGGTCCGCTCCGGCGTCGGGTTGGCGAAGAAATATCCGGCCAGCATGCGCGTGGCGGCGGGGAAGTCATCCTCGAGGGCGTCGAAAATCTCGGGCGCGACCCGCAGCTTCGCCCCGGAATCAAGGAGTACGATGCCGCGAACGCGCGGATTCTGCCGTAGCGCGATCTGCAGCGCGACGGCTCCGCCCATCGAGTTGCCGCACAGGACCGCCTCGCCGACTTCGTGATTTTCGAGTTCGCGCTCGATGGCATCCGCGAACGCCTCGATCGTGTCGGGTGAACCGGGTTTCCCGTGGCCGGGGAGCGACGGTGCGATCGATTCGGGAAAGGAACGTCGCTGCGCCTCCCATACCTCGCCCGTGCATCCGGCGCCATGAATAAAGACTAATCGCATCGGTTATTATCGCTCCATAGCGATGGGGGACGCCGTGTGGGCGCCTACCTCATCGAGAATACTCGTGCCACCGCGATTACGCGCTGCCCACGCCGCGCAAAACTCGGCGCCGTAAAGAAAAATCGAGCCGATTACATAGAACCAGAGCAGCAAAACCAGCGGCACCGATAGCGCACCGTAAATATGGGAGAACGGCACGTGCAGCGTGTATTGCGTGAACGCGAACTGCAGCACCGGCCAGGAAAGCGCGGTTACGGAAGCCCCCGGAAGAGCGAAGCTCCAGGTGAGTTTTTTGTTGGGTAAAAAACGATAGAGCGCCATAGAGATGACGAACACCAGCACGATCGAGATCAGGTAGGCGGAGAAATGGGTGAGGTTCTGCCGATCGCTGATATTGGCGATCGCCATAACGATCGAGAGCGATATCGGGAGCGCCATCGCAATAATCAATAGCGTTCCGATCGCGGGAAGCATAACGATCGAGAGCAGGACGCTATGGAAGAAAGGACGCCCCTTTGGCACGTTGAGCGAGCGGTCGAGCGCGACCGTGAGCCCCATAAAGAGATTCTTCCCCGACCAGAGGATGAAGACAAGTGCGATGAGGCTCGATATGCCGCGTCCGTAAATATACGATTGTAAGTTCGTGGCGATGAAATCGTGTAACGCGGGCATCACCGAGTCGAAGAATACCAGCACGCGCTGCTCGGCGTTGGGATAGATATACGAGGCGAGCGTTACTACCAGCACCACGAGCGGAAACAGGGCAAAGAGCGCGTTGAAAGCGACCGCCTGCGCGAGAAAGGCGCATCCGTCGCGCGAGAAACGGACCCCCGCATCGCGCAGGGTAGAAAAGAGTCGCTTCATCCGATGCGGTATATCGCGAAGTTGTGGCGGTATTCCCACCCCCTGCGGCAGTAACGATCCTCATCAATGGCGCTCCCGTAGCGGCGTATATCCAACCCTACCTAGCTCGCGGTCGCACGCTGGCTCCGGTCCGACCGTTCGCAACCGCGCTGGCGGGCCGCGTGTGGAGCGATCGCGGCGTGCTCGTTCTCCAGCGCGGCAGCAGAACGGTGCGGGTACGCATGCTCGCGCGCATGCCGGACGCCCTCGATCGCGCCTATATTCCGATCGCGCCGATTCTACGCGCGCTTGGGGCGCAGGTTCGCTACGATGCGCGTCGGCGCGTGGTAGAGGTGCGGATCGGCAGCGCAATGCCGGTCGCGGCCCCGACGCCATACAACCCGTCCGAGCGCAGGCTGCCCATGCGTGCGATCTTTACGCCCGCACCGGTCGCGACCGAGCGTCCGCGCTGGACCGGCCCCGCCATCCCCCGGCGCACGCCGATCCCGTTCACCGGCCCAACGCCGGTTCCGCCGTTAAGGCCGGTCACTCAGCCTTCGGGACGCGGCGGGCGAGGAGGTTGACCGCTGCTAACACGGCCGCGACGGCAAGCGCGATCCAGATCTGCATCGGTTCGGTTAAAACGCTCAGTCCGAACACCCGATCCAGAGAATAGGCCCCGTAGCTGCCGAAGGCAAGAGCTACTCCCGCTGCGATGTACAGGAGGTTCATTTCGACTCCGCCGTTCTGCGCGAACCAACCCTTGGACATGTGAACGGAAAAGATTGCTACCAGCATCACCATGACGAGGAGTGCGGGGCCCAAAGCACCGCCGAGGCCGAGGAGGATCAGCAGGCCTGCGACGAGCTCGCCGGCCGATGCAAGCAGGGCGAAGAGTCGCCCGGGTCGGAATCCCAGTTGCTCGAAGAAGCCTCCGGCGTTGACTAACCCTGGGCCACCGAACCAGCCGAACAGCTTTTGCGAACCATGAGCGGCGAAATAGAGACCCACAATGATCCGAACGAGTAATAAGGCAACGTCCACAGCCCGAATGACCTCTCATCTTGCATTAGCAAGCTACTTATGGTAAGCTAGTCGGCAGAATAACACAGGATGAATTTTGATGTCAAGCGATCTGCATGAACCCCTCCACGCGCCCGACGGCGCTCTCTGCCCGAGGTTTCATAAGGCGGTGGAATTGATCGGTCGCCGCTGGACCGGTTCGATCGTGCGCGTGCTCCTAGGCGGCCCCAGACGCTTTAACGAGTTGCTTGCGTCGATTCCCGGCATCTCGGACCGGCTTCTGACCGAACGCCTGCGCGAACTTGAAGGTGAGGGCCTAATTTCCCGCGAGGTTGCTGCGGGATCGCCCGTTCGCGTGACATATCAATTGACGTGTTCCGGCCACGAACTCCAGGAAGCGCTCGACGCGCTGGGGCGTTGGGCCGAGCGCTGGATCTCGGTCAGCGCGTAAGGCTCTTCACCAGCACGAACCGGATGCCCGCAGCTTCGAGCTCGGGATAGAGAGCCGTCACCGCCGCCAGCGTAGTCGGGCGCGGGTGACCGATGGCAATCGCGCTCCCAGTCCGCTCCGCGATCGCGGCCGCCTCGCGTAATTGGGCTTCGGTATAGGCGAGGTTAGCTTTATCATCGAGAAAAACGTCGCGAGAAGCACTGGGCACCCCGTCAGAAGACGCAACCTCTGCTGCGACCGACGCGGCGATGGTGCGCGAATCGATGAAGAAGAGCCCCGGATGCTCGGCGAGTACGCCCATGACGTCGTCCATCACCCGCCGGCTCGATGTCGCCTTGCTACCTTCGTGGTTGTTCACGCCTTGCGCCAAGGGTACTTGCGCGAGATCGGCCTGAGTCTGCGCGGTGATCTGAGCGTTGCTCATGCTGGTTTTGATCTCGCCCGGGCCCGGATATATCTCCGATATCGGCTCCATCGGCAAGTGCAGCATGACGCCTTTTCCCGCAGCCGCTGCTTCTCGGGCGATCGTCGCCGTATAGTGGACGTAGGGCAGCACCGCTAAGGTCAGTGGAATGGGGAGCGCGACGAAGCCGCGTTCGGTATCGATCCACTGCCCGCAATCATCGATAATCAGGGCGAGTTTGGGGCCGCCGGCGATCCCGGCGCGATGCGGCGTGGGGGCCACGGTCGCGGAGGGTGCGGAAGTCGCGGGCGCCGACTCCACCGGTGCAGGCGTGGGTGACGCGCTCGGAGCTACAACGGGGCTCGGTTTGCCCGCGGGCGTCTCCTCAACGGGCGGCGGAGTTGGTTGCGTGGCGACGTGTCGCCCGCCCGGCTTGCGAGCCGTCGGGTGAAAGAATGCCCACCCGAGGGCGAGTGCGACGAGCAAGAGGAGCATGGGCGCGACCCAAGCAGGGATCGAGCGACGCTTCCGACGAGACGACTTCCTTGGCACGAGGCACGCACGTTCGGCATCGTGCAGACCCTTCTTGCCGCGGAGGTTCGCAACTTAAAGTAGCTTACTTGACAAAAGTAAGTTTATGACTCTATGCTGGCTACTAAAGATAAGCTGTCGTAGGAGGTTTTTATGTCGTCCGCACTCTTTAAGCGAGGGATCATCGCTGGAATCATCGGTGGAATCCTTATCGATACATTTCTGATCGTCGTTGGGCACCAGAAGATCCCCGGACTCTGGCAATTCGTGGCGTCCACCCTTATCGGCCCGGTTGCATTCACGTCAACGTCGTATGCGTTCCTGGGCCTGTTGATGCACTTCGTCATCTCGATCGTTTGGGCGGTCTTGTATGCGTACGTCTACCAAGCCATGAACCAGCTCTCGAATTGGATTCTTGGAACGATCGCCTGGGGCATCGTCGTCGACGTGGTGATGCAAGGCCTGCTTGCAGCGCGCGGCGTTGCGCCGTTTACGCTGAGTGGAGTGATCGCCGGGCTCGTCCCCCACGTCATCTTCTTTGCGTTGCCCGTCGCATACTACCTCTCGCGTACCCCCGCTAGCGCGCGTCGTTGACCGCACGTCCGTTAGAAGGTCTGCGGGTCGTCTCGCTGGCGACGAATATTCCGGGCCCGCTCGCATCGGCTCGGCTCTTCGCACTCGGAGCGAGCGTCGTCAAGGTTGAGCCGTTGCGCGGCGATGCTCTCGAGCACGCCGCGCCGTCCTGGTACGCGCAGTTGTGCGAGGGCCAATTCGTCAATCGCCTCGATGCGCGCTCCGCTGCCGGCGGGGCCTTTCTCTCGCGCGAGTTGGCGCGAGCCGATGTGCTGGTAAGCGCCATGCGTGCGAGTGCGCTCGAGCGCTTGGGGCTAGGCTGGAGTGAGGTGCAAGCCCGCTATCCGCGCCTTTGCCACATCGCCGTTTTCGGTGAAGCTCCGCCGTTCGATTCGCGGGCCGGACACGACCTGACGTACCAGGCTCGCGCGGGACTGATCGCCCCTCCGGCGTTGCCCCGCACAGTGCTCGGCGATCTTGCGGCTGCGGAGCGCGCCGTCAGCGCGGCGCTCGCGGCGCTGCTTCTTCGGGAGCGCACGGGCCAGGCGACGCGGTGCGACGTCGCGATCGTCGATGCCGCGCAAAATTTCGCGGCCCCGCTGATACACGGGCTGACCACCGCAACCGGATCGCTCGGCGGGGGGCTTGCGCTGTATAACGTATACGAAACCGCGCAGGGTTGGATCGCTCTTGCAGCTTTGGAGCCGCACTTTATCGAGGCCTTGAAAACCTTACTCGAATCCGACGCCCTCGACGCGGCGACGTTGCGTGCGCGGTTTCGCACGCGAACGGCGCACGAATGGGAGCGGCTTGCGAACGAGCGGGATATTCCGCTGGCCGCCGTGCGTTCGCATGGGAGCGATGCGTGAGAGAGGCCGTCATCGTCGAGGCGTTACGAAGCCCCACCGGCAAACGCGGCGGCAACCTATCTCAGGTTCATCCCGTCGATCTGCTCGCGCGCGTGTTGTTCGCGGCGTGCGAACGTGCCGACATCGATCCGCATGCCGTCGACGACGTCATTGCCGGTTGCGTCAGTCAGGTCGGAGAGCAGTCCCTGAACGTTGCGCGGAGCGCGGCGCTCGCCGCGGGTTTCCCCGAGCGCGTTCCGGGCGTTACGATCGATCGGCAGTGCGGATCGAGTCAACAGGCGATCGCGTTTGCCGCAAACGGCATTATCGCCGGAGAATATGACGCCGTCATAGCATGCGGGGGCGAATCGATGTCCCGTATTCCGCTGGGCGCGAGTTTTGCGCACGGCCCGGGCGAGCGCTTCGGGCCGATGCTCGCGGCACGGTACGACGGGCGGCTGGTCGATCAAGGCGTCAGCGCCGAACTGGTTGCGCAGCGCTGGGGCCTCTCGCGCGAAGCGCTCGATGCATACAGCTTGGAATCGCATCGTCGCGCGGCTCGCGCACGCGACGGCGGCGCGTTCGCGACGCAGATCGTCCCGATCGACGGACACCATACGGATGAGGGCATTCGCGACGACACCAGCTTGGAGAAGCTGGCGGGGCTGCGTCCTGCGTTCGCCGCGAACGGATCGATTACGGCAGGCAATTCCTCGCAGATCAGCGACGGCGCAGCCGCCGTGTTGCTCTGCGAACGGGCGTTTGCGCAACAGCATGGGTTGCGCGTGCGCGCGCGTTTCGTCGCGTCCGTGGCCATCGGCGGCGACCCGGTCATGATGCTGACGGCGACCATCCCTGCGACGGAACGCATTATGGAACGTTGTGGTTTGCGGCTCGCGCAGATGGACGCGATCGAGATCAACGAAGCGTTCGCGAGCGTCGTCCTCGCATGGCAGCGCGAAACCGGAGCCGATCTCGAGAAGACGAACGTGAACGGCGGTGCGATCGCGCTGGGGCACCCGCTCGGAGCGAGCGGCGCGCGGCTCGCGACGACGCTGCTCCACGAACTCGAGCAACGCTCTGCACGCTACGGATTGCAGGTGATGTGCGAGGGTGGTGGTATGGCCAATGCAACGATTTTCGAACGCCTATAGGCAGGAGCTAGCGTGGATATTTCAGGCAAAACCTTTCTCGTAACCGGCGGCAGTTCGGGGCTGGGCGCGGCGTGCGTTCGCGAATTCGCAGGTGCAGGGGCGAACGTGGTGATCTGCGATATCGGCGAACACGGGGCGGAACTCGCGCGTGAACTCGGCCCACAGGTGCTCTTCGCTAAGACTGACGTCACCGACGAGGTTGCCGTGAGCGCGGCGATTACGAGCGCGACCGAGCGTTTCGGCGCGCTTCACGGCGCGATCAATTGCGCCGGCGTTGCCACGGCCGAGCGAACCATCGGCAAAGAAGGCCCGCAGCCGCTCGCGCATTTCAGCAAGGTGATTTCGATCAACCTTATCGGGACGTTCAATGTCATCCGGCTGGCGGCGGCGGCCATGCTGGGGCGCGAGGTCGCGCCGAACGAGGACCGCGGCGTCATCATCTGCACCGCGTCGGTGGCGGCATACGACGGCCAGATCGGGCAGGCGGCGTATGCGGCCTCAAAGGGCGGCATCGTCGCGTTGACGCTGCCGGTCGCGCGCGAATTCGCGCAGCATCAGATTCGCGTCGTCAGCATCGCGCCCGGCATCTTCGATACGCCGATGCTGGCCGGCTTGCCGGAAGCCGCGCGCGAGTCGCTCGGCAAGCAGACGCCGTTCCCGGCTCGCTTGGGGCGGCCTCCGGAGTATGCGAAGCTCGCCCGTCACATCGTCGAAAATCAAATGCTCAATGGCGAGGTGATCCGCTTGGACGGCGCGATTCGTCTGGCGCCGCGCTAGCGCGCGGCGATCGTGCGCATCGGCGCGCTCGCTTCGTTGACGAGCTGAGGAAAGCGCCGTTGTAATGCGCGCAATTTGGGAATGTCGTTGTACACGATGTACGGGCTGCTCGGATTGTTGACCAGGTAGTTCTGGTGATAGGCTTCAGCGGGGTAAAACGCGGGCAGCCGCTCGAGCTTGGTCACGATCGGAGCATGAAAGACGTGACGGCGCGTGAGTGAGGCAATCATTGCTTGGGCCTGCGCCCGTTGCGCGTCGCTGGTGTAGAAGATCTCGGAGCGATAGCTGGTACCGGTGTCGGGGCCCTGACGATTGAGTTCGGTGGGATCGTGGGCCACCAAGAAATACACGTCCAGCAGCGTTCGGAACGAGATGACGCGGGGATCGAACGTGATCTGGACGGATTCCGCATGCTGCGTCGTTTCGCTGCTGACCGCGTCGTAGTTTGCTGTGGCCGCGCTGCCGCCGGCATACCCGGCTACGGTTTCGGAAACGCCCTTGAGCGAGGCGAAGACCGCTTGCATACCCCAGAAGCACCCTCCCGCGAGGACCACCTGCTCGCTGCGCGCGGGCTGCGCCGCCGGGGCCTGCGAGAGCGTTGCGGCTGCCAGAGCAAGGGTGAGGGCTATTCGAACGATCAGCTTCATACTCTCTAGTACGACACGAAGCGGCAGTTAGATGCGTTGTCCTCCCAGGACGCTTTGAGCCCGGCCTGCTATGTAGGGATCAGATCATGAGGATGACGCCATTGACCATACGTCGATTCGCCGCGGGCTGTACGCTTGCGATCTTAGCGATCTGTGCGATGGGTCCGCAGGCGCGGAGAGCCGATGCAGCGGGATATCAGATTCCGGGCCACGCCGAACTGATGTTTCTCATCCGGCGCCAATTCCGTTCCCATAGGCCGCCGCCGCCGTACGAGGTGTACACGGTTTCGCGCTCCCAGATGACCGATTACGGCTACCCGGATCCCTTGGGGACCTACTCGTGGCACGTGTGGTGCCGTACCTACGATGATGCCTGCCTGGAGCGCGAGGAGTTTGCGCTCGGCGCGCACGGGCCGCTTACGTTCAAACGGCCGCAATACGATATTGCCGACGACCCGGGCCCTCCTACGGCGGATATCTTTCAGCCGGCTCCCGCGCGTCCGCCCACCGTCAACGACATCCCGACCCCCGAGCCGACCGGTCCGCTGCCCAAAACGATCGCGGCGATTCGCGTGCTCGGCGAGTTCGATTACGACGTGAAATCCGCGACGATCGAGAACGGCCTGCTGCGCGTGGTCTTGGTTCCGCGGCGCGATCCGGAGCGCAATCGCCTGCGTGAGATTTTCGTCGATCCGCGCAGCTACGAAGTGCAGCGCATCATCGCGCACGATCGCCTCTTCGTTGATGGCGATAAGAATTCGCCGTATCCCACGACGTTCACGATCGATTTCGGCAACGTCGGCGGGCATCCCGTGATGACGAAGATCCACGGCGTGGTCGGCGGCGGTTACTCCGGCGACGGCCAGACCGTCGACTTTACCTTTACGGATATCGCCTTCCCGTCGTCGCTCCCCGCGTGGTACTTCGACCCGCGCACCTATGCTTCGCACGTGAACGACGCCCCGCTCTGAGCCTCCCAGGGGTGGCCGGTTCTAGCAACCAATAGCACGTAAACTTTTGTCGCAAGGGATGCGTGGACCATGAATCGTCGCCGTTTTTTCGTTGGATCGGCGGCCGCCGCTGCGAGCGGAGCCGTACTCTTAGCGGAGGGATGCAATTCGAGCATGCTCACGCCGCTGGGGCCCGGCACCAACAGCTACGTGCTGAACGTCGGTTATACCACGAGCAATTTGGCGGGCTATCGTATCCGCACGCGCACGTACAATGGCTCGACGGCGGGGCCGATTCTCACAACCACCCCGGGCTCGACGCTGCAGGTGCAAATCGTCAACGGCCTGCCGCCGAATCCGCCCGCCGTGGCGCCCGTGGGCCACGTACGCATTCCGGCGCCGACGAGCATGGAGCAGGCCATGAGCCGCCGTCTGCCGCTAACCGCCGTGTCCGGCCCGGTGGATCCGATGAACAACCCGCACCTGTTCAATACGACCAACCTGCACGTGCACGGCATACAAACTGAGCCGCATCTGTTTCAGCCGGTCGGGACATCGAATCCGGCGGCCATGATGATCGCGGTCGATCCCGGCCAAACGTTTGGCTATGCGTTGCCGATTCCGGTGGATCACCCGAGCGGGTTGCATTGGTACCATCCGCACCATCACGGTTCGACGGACGTCCAGGTGTCGGGCGGAATGGCCGGACTCATCGTGGTTCGCGGGCCGATCGATCAGGTGCCGGAGATCGCAGCGGCACGCGAGATTTTCATGGTGATTCAGACCCTCAACGTGAACGCGAGTACCACAACCCCCGGAACCTACGAATACGAGCCGATCGCCTACCAGCCGCCCGCGTCCGGCGGATACAATCTCGGCACCGATTTCACGATGCTCACGGTGAACGGGCAAGGGGTCAATTGGAGCAACAACGTTACCAACGCCTATACGCCGTTATCGCTGCCGCAATTTCAAATGAAACCGGGTGAGCTCGTGCGCTTGCGCATCCTCAACGGCACGAACGCCTATTTTCTTCCGCTGGTTCTGCCAGGCATGGAGTGTTACCAAATCGGTTTCGACGGCGTAAACCTGTTAGCTCCGAACCATGCCACCTTCGATTTTACCGGCACCGTGACGCCGGCTAACATGTTTTCCGCCAACGCGCGCTTCACGTCGCCGGGCAATCGGATCGAGATGCTCGTGCAAGCGCCGCAAGCGCCGGGGACCTATACGCTATCCGCCGCCGCTACCAACGGCGTGAACTTCATGCCGTTTCCCAAATTCGATCTCGCGCAATTCGTCGTCAGCGGCCCTGCGGTACAGATGTCGATTCCGACGAGTCTTCCGACGCCGACGCGCGAATATCCCATTATCAGCGATGCGGAGATCGTCGCGCGGCGCACGTTCACGTATTCCGAGCAGGCACCATACCCGACGCTCCTGACCGGGATCGCCTTCCTAATCGACGGCACGCTCTACGACGAAATGGCGATCCCGACGACCGTGCAAGTGGGGACGGCCGAAGAATGGACGATCGTCAACCAGAGCGCCGAATCGCACCCGTTTCACATCCACGTGAACTCATTTCAACTAACTGCGATCAACGGCGTTCCCAACAATCCCCCCGAAGTGTGGGATACGTTCGTCGTTCCGCCCGCCGTCAACGGTACTCCCGGAAGCATTACGCTGCGCATCCGCTTTTTGGAGTTTTCCGGTAAGGCCGTGCATCACTGTCACGTGCTCCCGCACGAGGATACCGGCATGATGCAGAACTTCATGATTACGTAGCGCATGCAACTGCGACGCTTGGCCCGCGCGGATCTTCCGCGCGGGAGCGTGCCCCTCGCGAAATTTCTGATCGGCACCGTGCTTGTGCATGAAGACCAGGGGATACGGCGCATCGGACGCATCGTCGAAACCGAGGCCTATCCGCCCGGCGACCAGGCCGCGCATGCATATATCGGGCAAACCGCTCGGAATGCTTCGTTATTCTTGGAGCGCGGCCACGCTTACGTGTATCTCGCGTACGGCATCCATTGGCTCTTCAACGTCTCGGGGGAGCGGGCAGGCGCCGGCGGCGGCGTGCTCGTACGGTCGCTCGAACCGCTTGCGGGCCTGGACCGGGCGACCAACGGTCCCGGACGGCTTACCGTCGCGATGTCGATCGATCGGCGATTCGACGGTATCGATCTGTGCGCGCCCGGCCCGCTCTGGCTAGGCAGCATCGCGAGGCCGGCGGCGGCGATCGTCAGTTCGAAGCGCATCGGCATCAGCAAGGCCGTGGATCGGCCATGGCGTTTCATGGAGCGCGATAATCCGTACGTGAGCCGCTAACGCGAAACCCGCGAGCGGCGGTGGCCGTTTTGGGGGTATGCAACAACGACAATTAGGCGATGCGCGGTTCACGGTCGGCGAAATCGGTTACGGCGCTATGGGGCTCACGCACGCGTACGGCGAGCCTTTGACCGGAGCGCGTGAAGGCGAGGCGTTCGCGGTGATCGATCGAGCGGTCGAACTCGGCGTGACGCTCTTCGATACGGCCGAAATCTATGGGCCGCTGACCAACGAAGTGCTCCTTGGGCGGGCTCTCAAAGGCAAACGCGATCGCGTGCGCATCGCGACTAAGACGGGATTCGTCGTGCTGCCGCAGGGCGTACCCATGCAGCGTGATGGACGCCCGGAGAGTATTCGGCGAGCGTGCGAAGGCTCGTTACAACGATTGGGAATCGAGACCATCGATCTCTATCAATTGCACCGTGTCGATCCGGATGTGCCGGTGGAAGAGAGCGTCGGTGCGATGGCCGATCTCGTTCGCGCCGGAAAGGTGCGGTGGATCGGCCTTTCGGAGGTCGATGTCGCAACGCTGGAGCGCGCACACGCCGTGCATCCGATTGCGACCGTACAATCCGAGCTCTCGCTGTGGACGCGCGACGCGCTCGACGACGTGCTACCCCGCTGCGCTGCGCTGGGCATCGGCTTTCTCGCCTTCTCGCCGCTGGGACGCGGGTTTCTCACCGGCCGGCTCTCGCGCGAGGACATTCGTCCGGGAGATTTTCGTGCTACGCTGCCGCGCTTCCAAGCCGAGAATTTCGACCGCAATCAAGCCCTCGTCGATACCGTGCAGGGCATCGCGCAGCGCGTCGGAGCTACGAGCGGACAGGTCGCGCTGGCCTGGGTATTGGCGCAAGGGCAACACGTCGTCCCCATCCCGGGCACCAAACGCGTTGCCTATCTTGAAGAGAACGTCGCCGCCGCGAACGTTCATTTCGATCCGGCGATCATGGAGGAACTCAACGCGCTGCATGCGCCGATCGGCTCGCGGTATCCTTAGAACGCCATGCCCCAGAGTTGCTTGCCGCTTGCTAGCTCCACCAAAGCCTTTTGGCTCGCGGCGCCGAAGATAGGGCCTCCGTGGAATTGCTGCGCTTCACTGCCTTAGAGTGCCATTACGGCGCCCGTGAGATTTTCTCGGGCGTTGATGCTGTCCTGAACCAAGGGGAGCGCATCGGTCTGGTTGGGCCGAACGGCGCGGGTAAGTCCTCGCTGCTGCGCCTGCTGGCCGGCACGGAGGCACCCTTTGGCGGCAGCATCGTACGCGCCAAGGATACGCGCCTGGGGTACCTCGCGCAGAGCGTTGCCGACGAGACCCGTGCGACGTTGCAAGAGTTGGTCGATTCGGCGCTCGCGCGCGTGCCCGATACGGAATGGGCGTTACAGCAGAAGAAGCTCCGCGCGATGCTGGATGGATTCGGATTCACGGGCGCCGATTACGAACGGCCGCTGCGCGAATTTTCGGGCGGCCAGCGCGCAAAAGCCGCGTTGGCGCACCTCTTGATCGACGACCCCGACTATTTGATTTTGGACGAACCGACCAACCATCTCGATATCGCGACGGTACGATGGCTGGAATCCTTTATCGCAAACGACAAGCGCGCGTACATCATCGTCTCGCACGATCGCTATTTTCTGGATCGCGTCGCGACGCGCATCTGGGAACTCGAACGCGGACGCTTCCACGTGTATGCTCCGGGGCAGCCCGCCTACGCACGATACGTGGAGCAACGCGACGTTCGGATGGCGGCCGAGCGAGAAGCCTACGCGACGTTCGTCGCGGAGCGCGACAAGCGGCGGGCGACGATCGCCGGGCTGCGCGCCACGCATACGTCGAGCGATTACAGCCAAGTGCGCAGCCGCGAAAAGCAACTAGCGCGCATGGAAGCCGCCCTGCAAGCTCCCGAGCCGACGACGGGAGCCGTTGCGATCAACGTGCGACTCGATGCGGGCCGTCGTGCGTCGAACGGCTTCGCCTTCGAGGCGCGCGGCCTTGCAAAACGCTATGCGGAGCCGCTCTTCAGCGACGTGACCTTCGACCTCAAGCAAGGCGGCCGGCTTGCGATCGTCGGGCCCAACGGGTCGGGAAAGTCGACGCTCCTGAAAATCATCTCCGGAGAGCTTGCCGCCGACGAAGGCTCGGTGCGCTTCAATCCGGCGGTGCAAGCTGCATACTTCGCGCAGAGCGCGCTCGACCAGCTCGATGTGACGGTGAGCGCCGTCGATGCGGTGCTGCAGGCCGGGCCGATTCTCCCCGAGCAAGCGCGGGCGCTGCTCGGCCGGATGCGCATTTCGGGAGAGGCTGCGGAGAAACCGGTCGGAGCCTTCTCGGGAGGCGAGCGCCGTCGCATCATGCTTGCAAGACTGATGGCGCGCGACGCCGATCTACTATTGCTCGACGAACCAACCAACGATCTAGATATCGACAGCCGCGACGCACTGGAGGGCGTGCTGGATGAGTATCGCGGTGCGGTCGCGATCGTCTCGCACGATCGATACCTCCTCCAGCGCCTCAGCGACCAAGTACTGTGGATCGACGGCGGCGAGTGGGGCCTGATTGAGGGCGGATACGACGCGTACGAGGAGATGATGCGCGAGCGCGAGGCGAATGCGCGCGGACGCGGCAAGGCCGATGCGGCCGAACGCGGTACCGGGCAATCGCGCCGCACACCGCTGAAGATACGCTCGCAACTCACCGCGAAAGTAGCGCGGATCGAACGAGAGATCGAACGGCTGGACGAGCGCAAGGCCGAGATTGAGGCGATCTTTGCCACCGTTGAGGTGTATGCCGATCGTGCGCAGGTTACCGCATTAGAGACCGAACTCGAAGAGCTCCGCGAACGCGCGGCGGCCGCAGTAACGACGTGGGAACACTCGCTGGAGGAGCTGGAACGCCTATGAAACGTATCGCGATGCTCGCATGCCTGGTGGCTGTATGTTGCGCGCCTGCGTGGGCGGAGCAGCGCACGGTGACGGGCATTCCGCTCGATGCCCCGTGGAAGGCGACGATCTATCACCTCGCAAGCACGACGTTCGTTCATCCGGCGTGGGGTTGGCAGCACTCCGAGCGCAACTACGATCTCGCGCTGGAGTTGGCCAAGGGCGACGGCCTCACCATCGATACCGACGTGCTCTTCGCGGCGTGTTTTTTGCACGACATGGCGGCATTCTCGCCGTATCAACGTAAGGGCGAGCACGGCGATGTCGCAGCCATCGAGAGCGAACCGGTATTACGCGCCGCGGGCTTCCCGATGCGCAAGTTTCCCGCCGTTCAAGCGGCGATGCGCGGCCACATGTACTACAGCAACCCCGGCACGCATCCCGAGGCGATCGTTCTGCACGATGCGGACTCGCTGGATTTTCTGGGAGCGATCGGTGCGGCGCGAATGCTCGCTCTGGCCGGGCCGCGCAGCCCTAGTTTCGAGCCGGAGATTCGCACGCTGCAGGGCTTCGTTCGCTCGATTCCGCCGCGCTTGATCACCAAGACCGCCAAGCGGATCGGCGCAGTGCGCGCGGCGCAACTTGCGCGCTTTATCGATGAGGTTCAGGCCGAATCGTTCGGTCTTCCGTAAGGGAAAGAGCAATCTGCGCGGCGAGCAGCGCGTTCTGCGCGATTAAGGCAACGTTGGCGGTGAGGCTGAGACCAGCGCTCAGCTCAGCGATGCGGCCGAGCAGCCAGGGTGTAACGGCTTTGCCGGTAATGCCCGCCGCGCGCGATTCTTCGATCGCGACGCCGATGAACGCCTCCATCCGCTCGCGCGGGATCTCGTCGCGCCGATCGATCGGCCGGGCAATGAGGATGCCGGTTTGCAATCCTAACGAGCGTTGCGTCCACACGACGCTTGCGATCGCCTCCGGCGCATCGAGCCGGAGCGGCGAAGGCACGCCGGAGGAACGGCTCCAAAACGCCGGAAAATCATCGCTCCCGACGGCGATAACCGGGACGCCTCGCGTTTCGAGCGCTTCCAGCGTCTTCGGAATATCGAGCAGCGCCTTGGCACCGGCGCAGACGACCGCAACCGGCGTGCGCGCCAGTTCCTCGATGTCGGCTGAAATATCCATGGACTCGTGGACGCCGCGATGGACGCCGCCGATTCCGCCGGTTGCGAACACGTCAATGCCGGCCCAGCGCGCGCAGAGCATCGTCGCCGCGACCGTGGTCGCGCCGTCGCGCCCGGTAGCCATCGCATAGGCAAGATCCGAACGGCTGAGTTTGAGGATCGAGGGTGCGGTGGCGACGTGCGCGAGTTGCGCGTCCGAAAGGCCGACGCAGATGTTGCCTGCGAGAACGGCGATGGTTGCCGGTACGGCGCCCGCCTCGCGGACGACGCGCTCGACCGCTCGCGCCGTTTCCAAGTTCTGAGGATACGGCATCCCATGCGAAAGAATCGTCGTTTCTAGTGCGACGACCGCGCGACCGGTCTCCAGCGCCGTGCGAACCTCGTCGGTGAGTTGTAGCATCGGTGTCCCCATTACGCGCTCGCGAGAATGCGTTTGATGAAAACCAATTCGAGCTCTACGCTTGCGTCGATCGACTCGGCCGCAATCTAGGTGGTGAGATCCGGGGGAAATCGTCTAATGCGTCGTGCACGAGCCTCTTTTTTCGGGCGGTACGGGTACCCGTAGGTGCGCGCGTACCGCCCGGGACTCCTGTCGTCGCTATTTGTTAGCGGCGGCGGCGGGTAAAGCTGCGGCGCGTCTTCGTCATGGCGCGTGCCGTGCTCGGCCGGTCGTTCGGCTCGAACGCTAGGGGATGGCTGGAGCGATCGATCCGACGGCCCATCGCGCGCTCGATCTGAGCGAAGAGCTCCTCTTCCTCGCGCGAAACGAAGGTGATCGCGTCGCCGGTTTTCAGCGCTCTGGCCGTACGACCGATGCGATGCGTGTAGTCTTCCGGAACGCTCGGTACGTCGTAGTTAACGACGTGGCCCAGATCGTTAATATCGATACCGCGAGCCGCGATATCGGTCGCGACCAAGACGCGATACTTACCGCGTTTGAAGGCTTCGAGCGCGCGAGTGCGCTGCGCCTGCGAGCGGTCGCCGTGGATGCGTTCGGCCATCACGTTGCTGCGCGCGAGGGCGGCGGCGAGCTTATCGGCCCGATGCTTCGTTCGCGTGAAGACGATGGCGCTGAAGATCGCTCCGTCCTTCTTTAAAAGATCGACCAAGAGGTCGGTCTTGAGATGCTGATCGATGCCGTAGACGGACTGCGCGATCGTTTCCAGCGGAGCGGAGGTCGGCGTCAGGTTGACGCGTACCGGGTCGTTCAGTAGATCGCGGGTGAGCCCGGCGATCTGGTCGGGGATCGTGGCGGAGAAAAAGAGCGTTTGGCGCTGCGTCGGAAGCGTTGCCGTGATGCGGCGCACCATCGGTAAGAAGCCCATATCGAGCATGCGATCGGCTTCGTCGAGAACGAGGATCGAGATGTTGCCGAGTTTGGCCGCGCCCTGCTGCATGAGGTCCACTAGGCGTCCGGGCGTGGCGACGATGATATCGACGCCGGCTTTAAGCGCGTTGATTTGCGGGCGATAGCCCATTCCGCCGTAAACCGCGGCGATGCGGATATCGGTGAATTTTGCGAGGTCGCGCAGATGCATGGTGATCTGCTGGGCGAGTTCGCGCGTCGGGCAGAGAATGAGCGCTCGCGACGTTCCGCGCGGCTGATCGATCAATGCGTGGAGAATCGGCAGCCCGAATGCCGCGGACTTACCGCTACCGGTGGAAGCGCTGGCGAGAACGTCTCGCCCCTCCATAGCATGCGGAATCGATTCGAGTTGAATGGGCGTGGCTTGGGTGAATTTTAATGCTTCGACCGCGCGAAGAAGCGACGGGTGGAGCCCGAGGTCTGTAAACGTTGAAATGATGATATTCTTTCGAGTGAGCGCAATTCGATCGGCTACTACTCGAAAGATCGCGCGGGGGGAGTCGCGTTAGTATTGCACGGTGCGGGGGTTAAAGTCAAATCAGGGCCATGCATTGCGACTAAAGGCGCCGGAGCTACCGCCTGTAGAATCAGCTTGTTTGGAGGGCATGCTGTTTGAGAACGGCTAGGATTTTACGCGTCGGCGGAACGCCGGCCGATAACGCTGTTTTGGAGGCGTTGCTGCGGGGCGCCGGCTACTCCGACGTATCCTTTGTCGTCGCAAAAGATGCGCCGGCCGTCATCACCTCCGGCGGCATCGACCTGGTACTGCTCGATTTGGTCGGTTCGAGTGCGGAGATCTTCGCGGCACTTCGCGCTGCGGTTCCGCGCGAGGCTGCGATCGTTCCCGTGATCGTCACCGCTCCGCCGGCATCTGCGGATCGAATCGCGGCCTGCCTTCAACGCGGTGCTGAGGAGTGGCTTGCGACGCCGTTCGACGCCCAAAACCCCGTACTGGTCGAGCGACGCGTCGCGCTGGCGCTGGAACGAACTAAGCTGCGCACCTTGCGCGACCGAGTCCAGCGCGCTACGGCCGATCCCAATGCGACCTCGATCCTGGAGCTGCATACCCACGCATCGGGCCGCTTCGTTCCGCGCGAATTCCTGGATCATCTCAATCGACAGACGCTCGCGGACGTCCGGTTGGGCGACCACGTGCAGCGCGATATGACGGTGCTCTTCAGCGATATTCGCGATTTCACCGCACTTTCTGAGCAGCTGACGCCGCAGCAGAACTTCGATTTTCTCAACTCCTATTTGCAACGTATGACGCCCGTGATCCGCGCCCATCACGGGTTTGTCGACAAGTACATCGGCGACGCGATCATGGCGCTGTTCCCTCGCGAACCGGGCGATGCGTTACAGTCGGCCGTGCAGATGCTCGAACAAGTCGCTCGTTATAACGAAGGCCGCAAGAACGCGGGATACGTCCCGATTCGGGTCGGCATCGGCTTACATCGCGGCGAGTTGATACTCGGGACGATCGGCGAAGAAGAACGCATGCAAACCACCGTGATTGCCGACGCGGTGAACGTCGCTTCGCGCATCGAGGGGCTGACGAAAACCTTCGGCGTTCCGCTCCTCGTGAGCGGGTCGGTCATCGAGAGGCTGCCACAGGATCACGCATTCAAGCTTCGCCAGCTCGGCGCCGTCAAAGCCAAGGGCAAGACCAAGAGCGTCGAGATCTACGAATGCTTCGAAGGCGACGGGGAGGAGCTACTCGCGCATAAGCTCCGTACCGCGGAGCAGTTCTCAAAGGGCATCGTCGAGTTTCGTAAGGGTATGTTTCTCTCGGCAGGCAAAATTTTCGCTCGAATCGCCGAGCTCGAGCGTCGGGACTTGCCGGCCGCTTACTTCCGCGACGCCTGCACCCTCACGGCGGTACACGAGCGAGGGAGGGGTCCCTGGGACGGAGCAGAGAGGATCGAGGCCAAATAGGCCTAAACGACTAGGATTAACGATTCGAGAGGGGACCGCGATGCCGCCTCAGTTCCAGTTTAGGACAATCTTGGGCCTCTGCGCCGCGAGCATGGCTATCGCGACGGGGGTGATACCGGCTTCGGCTGCCCCGGCCGCCCCGGTTCCGAGCGTCGTCATGCAAGCCGCGGCGGCCAACGCGCGGGCCCTGCAAGGCACCCTGGTTCACGAGCGGCACATCAGCATCAGCGTATCGGCCGGCCCGATGCACTACTCGGAGCAGAACGACGCCCGCCTGTTGATGGCCAACGGTCTGTACGAACAGCTACGCTACACGCACGTCGTCGAGAACGGAAAGACGCTGGGGGCGGCCGCGATCGAAAAGCGCGACGAGCAGATCAATACCGAACTCGCACGCGGCAGCGGCAACTTCAAGCAGCCGTTCGATACACGTTTTCTTCAGGATTACAGCTACCAAACCGACGCGAAGTGCGTCTGCCTACCCAACGCGGTTGCCGTGCGCTTTCATAGTCTCGTTCGCGACGACTCCCACGGCGACGGCGTGATGCACATCGATCGCGCCAGCGGACGCGTCCTCGATGTCACCTACACGCCGGACGTGCTGCCCGCACACGCGAGTTCGTGTACCACCACCGAAGCGTTCGCCGAAGTGCTCCCCGGCGTTTGGACGATCGTGCGGATCGAGCGCTCGTACCACGGACACGTCGCATTTTTCGGCGGCGGTGGCGACGTGGTGGAGACACTCGATCACTTTCAATCCGTGCGCAGCGCCCGAGCCGGCCTCTCCTACCTCAACGACATCGCGCAATCGTCGGGGAAACGCTAGTCCTATTCGGCAGCAGCCGAGGATCTTGACGGCGTTTACTTCTCCCGAGCTCGGCTGATGCTGGTGGCGGCATCCCAGGCGTAGGTCGCCAGCCAATGGGTGGCTAGATACTCGCCGGAAACGGCATATTCGACGCTCGCCCGATAGAGCTGATGCGCGTGTTCGAGCAGGGCGGGCTGATCCAGCACGGGCGCGATGCGCGCGAGCACCCCGGCGCGAGAGAGATTGAGACCGTGCAAATGCACGATCTGGCCATCTGCGACATCGGGAACCTCAGCTACCGAGAGGATGCGGGATGTCGGCGATAACGCCGGCAAAAAATCGCTCCACCACCGCGCGAACGCATCGCGCGGCAGGATTCGGAGCATGAGGTCGGCCTCGGCCAACCCGGGCGAGAGAAAATCGTTCCCGCTGCGCTCCCACCGCTCGGGCCAACCCTGGTCGCTCCCGAACCACGCTTGCGCGCGATCGGCGATCGAGCCCTGGAGCGCCGGCAATCCCAAGGCTGCGGCCGCATCCAGCATCAGTCCGAGCGCGAAAGCGGTGTTGGAGTGAACGCCATGGCGGATCGGTTCGCTCAAAACGTTAAGCCACGCCACAGCAGTTTCGGAGATCCGCCCCGCCATGCCGGCCAATTGCGGTGCCCGTTCGCGGATCGTCGCATCGTCGGCATTCCTAGCCGTCGCGGCGAGAAGCATGGCCCACGCCCAACCGTACGGCCGCTCGTATGACGGATGCGTTGCGAAGTAGGCGGCCTCCGCAGCGACGTTCGCCGCGCCAAGATTGCCGACAACGGCGGTTTGCAAATCTGCAAGCTCGGTTGGCGCGCCCGCACCAAGCGCGGCGAAATGGTTCAGCAGTTGCACCGCGGTCCAATGCGAGTGGACGCTGGAATGCCAGTCGAACGAATTGCCGAACGCCGGATGCGCCACGGTCGGGTCGCGCGGCGTCTCGCCGCTGCGCGTAAGATGGGCATCGTGATACGGATAGCGCGTGGTTACGTTCGCCAGGATCACCGGCACGATCCGCGGGGCGAGTTCTTCGTGTAGCGCGATCATCGGAACGGAAAGATCAGCATAAAGCACACATTCACCGCCAGGAGCAGAATCGCCGTTGGGATCTGCACCTTGATTTGCCCGTACTTATCGCGCATTTCCAACAGCGCGGGCGGCACCAAGTTGAAATTAGCCGCCATCGGCGTGCAGAGCGTCCCGCAGAATCCGGCCAGCATGCCGATCGCGAACAGCGGCGCGGGGTGCGCGCCCATCTGTTGCACGAGGATCGGCCATCCGACGGCCGCCGTCATAATCGGGAAGGCCGCAAACGCGTTGCCCATGATGAGTGTGAAGCCGGCCATGCCGAGCGCATAGACGATCACCGCAAGCACCCGCGAGTGCTCCGGGACGATGTGGTGCACGATCACGCCGACCTGCGTCCCCACGCCCGCCCGGGTGAAGAGCAGCCCCAACGTGGAGAGCATTTGCGGCAATAGTGCCGCCCAGCCGATCGACTCGAGCAGACGTCGCCCCTCCGTAAAGGCGACGGCCGGATTCTTTGGTCGCAGCAGAGCCCAGCCGACGGCGAGCGCCGCGATCGTCGCAACGCCAAGGCCTACAAGCGTTTGCGTCCCGGCGACGAGCAGCGGATGCCCGCCGATGGAAAGCCGGCCTCCCTCGACCGCGATCAGTACCGTAACCGCCGGAATAGTGAGCGCCGGAACGAAGAGCAGATTACGCCGGTGCGCCGCGCTGGCTTCGCGTTCCGCCTCGGTCGTCGTGCGCACCGTGCCGGCACCGGTAAGCCCAACGCCTGCGATCAGCGCCATGACGATCACCGCCGCTCCGAGAAGCCACGACGGTATCGTCGGATGCAGCGCCGCGGGCGAGCCGGCAGGGCCGGCCACAAAACTGCCCGCGCAGAGCGACGCGCCCAGCAAGCACCAAAACAACGCATTGGTCCAGCGCTTGGGGTGTTCGCGATCGAACGCAATCTGCACGCCGACGATGAAGAAGAACCCGCCGCACAGCCAGTAGATCCACTCCGCGCCGATCATCGCACGCTCGCCGGCTGCTCGGGCGAATCGGCCATCATGGCCGCCACACTCGCGTCGAGCCGCAGCAGGCGGAACCCGTGGATCAGAAACGCCGCGATCGCCGTGGGGACGGCCCAGATCGCAACCTGCAATGCGTCGAGTTTGAGATGGTAGTTCGCATCGACGTACGCGGTGATCAGCAGCACCGATCCGATTGCAACGAAGCAATCTTCGCCGAAAAACACGCCGATCGTGTCTGCCGCCGCAGCGTGTGCCTTAATCGCTTCGGTCACGTTATCGGGCACGCGGCCGTGCGAACGCATCACCGCGCCCTCGGCCATCGGATAGATGACGGGCCGCACCATCTGCGGGGTGCCGCCGATGCTGGTTAATCCGAACGCGGCAGTGACCTGTCGAACGAAGAGATAGACGAGCAGCAAACGCCCGGCCGTCAGTCCGGCCGCCTGCGAAACGAGCGCTTTAGCTCGCTGCTGTAAGCCGTACCGCTCTAGCAGACCGATAACGGGCAGTACCAAAAACGCAAGCGTGATCGACCGGCTGCTCGCAAACCCCGAGCCGAACGCTTCGAGGATGTGCAAGGGGCTCAGGCCCCCGAGCAAGGCCGAGACGATCCCGGCGACGGTTACGACCAGTAGTGGATTAATCCGCAGGGCGAAGCCGACAACCACGAGCGCAACGCCAAGCAAAACGATCATGCATACTCCTGTCGCGACCAGCCTGGATTCGCTCTAGTTTTCCGACGTCTAAAGAACTCCTCGACTCGTCTGCGCCGAGCGGGACCGCGTTTCCCTAAGCCTCGGCGACAATGCGTGTAGCCATGCGAGCGAAGATCAACGCATGAAAGGGTGCCACGCCGTACCAATACAGATTGCCTAAGAGGCCGCGCGGCTCGAAAAATGCCGTCTGGCGAAAGATGCTGCCGCCGTTAGCGGTGCCTTCGGCCTCGAATTGTAGCCATGCGTACCCGGGCAGTTTCATTTCAGCGCGGAGTCGCAACAAGCGGCCAGCTTCGTACGCCTCTACGCGCCAGAAATCGATTGCATCGCCAACGCGAAGCTCCGTTGCAGACCTACGACCACGTCGCAGCCCGACTCCGCCGACGAGGCGGTCCATCCATCCGCGTATACGCCAGAGCGTATCTGCGACGAGCCATCCGCGACGGCCGCCCAGCGAGCTGAATACTGCCGCTATACGTTCTGGCGCAACCGATGCCACGCGCTCGCGGCGATCTATCAACATGCCTTCTTTGACACCGGTAAAATCGCCGGCGATCGTTTGGAGATCGAAGGCGTCGAACCACGTGGTTTCGGGCCCGATCGTGCTATATCGATCGAGCGCGCGACCCACAGCTTCCTCGAAGCCCATGGGACGAATATCGGGAAAGTCCGTCACTGCGGAATGCTCGTGAACGATCACCTCGTTGTAAAGGCCGCGAATGAGGGGCTGCGCGATGCCGGCAGAAATCGGCGTAACGATGTGCACCCAGTACGACGATAGCTGCGGGGTGAAATAGGGGACGACAACGATCCGGCGATTGAGGCCGCGAATCTTAGCATAACGTAGCATCATCTCGCGGTAGGTCATAATGTCGCCGCCGCCGATCTCATAGGTGTGCGTTCGGCTGGGACTCGTTAACGCCGCTATTAAATACGAGAGCACGTCGCGGATCGCGATCGGTTGAACGCGCGTCACTACCCAGCGCGGCGCAATCATCACCGGTAACCGCTCTGTGAGGTACCGCATCATTTCGAAGCTGACCGAACCGCTGCCGATGATCTGGGCCGCCCTAAATTCGATGACCGGGACGCCACCCGCTCGCAGCATATCGCCGACTTCATGGCGGCTTCGGAGGTGCGCGGATAGTCCCGCATCGTCGGCACCCAGTCCACCGAGATAGACGATTTTTTTCAAGCCGGCGCGGCTAGCTAGCAAACCGAACGTTTTAGCCGCTTGCCGGTCGGCCTCCACATAGGCTTTGGTCGAGCCCATAGAATGCACGAGATAAAAGGCCGCGTCGCATCCCTGTAGGGCGGCCTCGACTTTGGCGGCATCGCCAATATCGCCTTCCAGGATCTCAACGCCGTCATCGAAACGCCCGAGTAATCTGCCGGCGGCGCGCGCCAAACAGCGTACTTCATAACCGCGCTCGCGCAAGCGAGGAACGAGCCGCCCTCCGATATACCCCGTAGCCCCCGTAACCAGGATGCGCACGTCGCTAGCAGCCCCGCGATCCAGGGCAATTTCGAGCGGCGTGGGGAATCATTCTTCTCATGCCTTCGTCAACACGAACGGCCCCCTGGTGGTGGCAGGAGCACGTGCGCGGAAAGCGAGCGCGTTCCATACTCAAAACGATTCTGGGGCGCGTTCGACGCGTTTCCCGATCGCTGTTCTTGGATACGCCGTGAACGAGTCCGAACCAATCCTACGGCCGCCGACCGTTCGTTGGCGCAAAGCACAGGGCGCCCACGCGAAACATCCGCCGCTTCTCGTTCTGCTTCACGGCCGCGGCGCAGACGAGGACGACTTGTTCACGTTGGCACCGGAGATCGATTCCAGCATTGCTATAGCTTCGGTGCGGGCGCCTTTGCCGGCGGATGAGGGCGGTTACACCTGGTGCGAAAGCCGCACTCCCGGGCGCTATATCGGTGAAAGCCTGCGCGCCTCGCTTACATGGTTTCAAGCGTGGCTAGACTCCATCACGAGCGGACGGCCGGAACCGCAAGAAGTCTATCTATTGGGTTTTAGCGCAGGCATGGCCATGGCAAGCGCGCTGCTCTTGGACGAGCCGGCACGTTACGCGGGCGCGATTCTTTTGAGCGGTACCATCCCGTTCGAGACGGACCTCTCGATTACCAAGAACCGGCTTGCGGGCGTTCGCGTCTTTCACGGGCACGGATCTTTCGATCGCGTGATTCCAGCCGACCTCGTATCGCGCAGTACGAAGTATTTGCGTGAGAGTAGCGGCGCCGAGCTGGAAACGCACACATACCCGATAGCACATGAGATCATCGAAGCCGAGACGCGCGATATCAAAGCGTGGCTCGCGCGGTACGATCGGCGGTGACTCGTCAATCCATAGCAAAAAGACCGGGCGTGACAGGACAGATCGGCAAAGAAAGGTACGAAATGAAGAAGACCGATAACTCGGAAAACCGTGAGGCTCCTTCTGCGCTCATCGATGCGAGAATCAAGGAGCTGGGCGATTGGCGAGGAGAGAGGCTCTCGCAGGTCCGCATGCTCATTAAGCAAGCGGACCCAAAAGCCGCCGAAGAGTGGAAGTGGAGAGGTGTTCCCGTTTGGTCTCACGATGGGATAATCTGCACGGGCGAGACGTACAAGAGCGTCGTCAAGCTGACTTTCGCCAAGGGTGCGCGACTCAAGGACCCAAAGCGGCTGTTCAACTCCAGTCTCGAGGGCAATCTCCGGCGTGCCATCGACTTGCACGAAGGCGACCAAATCGACGAGACCGCATTCAAAGCGCTCATCCGCGAAGCCGTCGCGTTGAACGAGTCCTCAACCCGCTAGCCCGCTCATGCCACGGTGGGAGCAGTGCTCAGCGAGCTTCGTTTTCCAAGGAATCAGATCAAACGGGCTGATGGACCGATCTCGATCGGCGATTGCCGGCGGAAGCGAAGCCGATTCACTTGAATGCTAGAGAGGTGCAAAGCGACGGCCGTTCCGGTCGCCGATTTTGCGCATGGCGCCAACGGTACGCGCGCTTGAAGATTCGGCCGTAGGTCGTGGAGGTTGCAGATGTCACAGCGTATAGACTCCCTCTCGCGTTCGCAAATGATTGGCGGGATGCTTGCGACGGGTGCGCTTGCGGCGTGTGGTGGCGGCACCGTCTCCGTTCCAGCGACGACGCCCGCCACGAGCTGTTTTGCCGCAACGACGAACCCGAATGTGCTGGAGCAAATCTTTTCTAACCCCGTCTTCCAGGCCGTAGACAAAGCGGCCCTCGCGGCAGTTTTTGACCCAACGCCCGCAATTGAGGCGCTCTATCAGGGATATTTCGCCCAGACTGGCCAGCAACTACAGATTGGCAACGTGATCCGGCAGATTCCGAGCGCCGGCATCGTGATCCAGTCGCCCGGGACGTACACGTTCGGCGGTGACATTCTGTGGAGTCCGAACGACGTCCAGTGTTCGGCGATCACGATTCAATGCAGCGATGTTACGCTGGACCTGGCGGGCTTCACATTGACAGCATCCGTCTCCGATAAAAAACAGCAGATCGCCGGCGTCCTGGTACTTGGGCCGGTAACCAACCCGAACCTCACCAACATCACGATCACCAACGGGACCGTGGCAAACGTCACCGAGTATGGGATCTTTGCCACGGCCGTATGCGGTCTGGACATCTCGCGCATTACCGTCACTGGGGTGTGCCTGCAAAACCTAGACATCCGGTACTTGACCCCAGCTGGGATCCAGGTCAGCGGGTCAGTAAACGTAGCGATCTCCAACTGTACCGTCACGCAGTTGGCGGTTGTCGGCGCCGCGATAAGACGGACCCAGTTTGGTCGCGTTAAGACGGACCCACCCGCCGCCGTTGTTTGGCCGGGCTTTCTTGAACCCCTTCGCGCCGCCGGGACCGCATCCGGTAGCTCTCGC
>Ga0207416_1001629_pt1 | contig 28320 bp, 18 predicted proteins | sample PaiPotPPM11metaG_FD_184107 | JGI IMG/M metagenome (GOLD analysis project Ga0207416, IMG submission 184107) | Iron sulfur acid spring bacterial and archeal communities from Banff, Canada, to study Microbial Dark Matter (Phase II) - Paint Pots PPM... ... | reverse complement strand
TTCGCGTGGTTAGGCATCGTCAAAAGCCCCATAAAATGCGGGTTCGGAGGCCACAGTTGCTAAGTTCAGACATTCAATCTTCTGAAACCATTCAATCCGTGAAGGTTATAACCGGACAGTAGTGAATTACCATCATCAGTTTCCCCTGAGCGGGGCGTGGGGTTCAGGCGCCGTTTCGTCCTCAGACGGGCAACGCTTCGGCATTCAAAGAAGCTCGCTGCTGGCCTCCTTTTACCCGCGCTACTTCGGTTATTACGACCGTGCCCTCTCGGTCTATACTCACATCTCCGACCAATTCAGTGTTTTTGGCGCCCAGGTCATCTCCTGCGCGCCCCGCGAGGCCCTCTATGTGTTGGAGGCGGCTTGCTGGAAAACGACAGCGTCTTGCGCTTGCGCGAGCATTCCACCGACACGCATGGGTACATCGAGGACCCGTTTGGGCTTTGCTATCTGCTGGGGTGTTCCTTCATGCCGCGCATCCGGGACCTGTCGGATCAGCAACTCTATAAGGTCGACCGCAACGCGGTCTACCCGAACCGGGCCGGACTCTTCCGGGGCGGCGTGGATGTCGATGCAATCCGCGAACAGTGGGATCAGTTCGTGCGCGTGGCGGCCTCGCTCAAGAACCGGGTCTGCCCGGCTCACGTGGTCGTCCAGCGATTGGCCAACAGTTCTCCGTCGGACCGGCTAGCCAGAGCGTTGCCCATGCTGGGGCGAGTCGTCAAAACCATTTACATCCTAAAATACTTGACCGAAGAAGATTTAAGACACCGCGTCCAACTGCAGTTGAATCGAGGTGAGCATCGGCACAGTCTGGCGTGCTGGATCCTTTTCGCCGACCCGGGGGAATTCCGTACCGGAGATTACCAGGAGATCATGAACAAGGCGAGTTGCCTGAGTCTGGTATCCAACGCCATTTTGGTTTGGAATACGATCCAGATAACCAAAATCGTCGAGGCTCTCCGGCAAGCAGGCACACCTGTCGCCGATGAAGACCTTGCCCACATTTCCCCTCTGATGCATCGCCACGTAATCCCGAATGGGACGTATCACTTCCCGCGGACTATCGAGGGGGAGGACTTGTCGTAGAATACGCTACCGTATGCTTTCGCACCCGGGAGGGATTTGGGGTAACTCAGTCAAGGTGTTCAGCATATCAAGTCTCCTCTAACCGCACGTAACACATACGCTCGGTAACATGCCACAAAAAAAAGGAAACCTCGGACTTCTCACTTCTACGTCGCGCACCCTATCGTAGATTGGCTATTCTACTCCATACATCTACGACAAGTTCTTACTTCAAAGTCCCTTTTGGGCCTCAAACGTGTGAAATTCAACGGTAAGAGCGGGTTTTAGAGAGGTGTTAGCGTATGTTTTCGCAGAGGTATGGGCTTCTGGCCAGTTGCTGGCTTGGATCATGACACGGGAAGCTTATCATATCTCGCCACACCGCAAGGGTCTCAAGGTTAGCACTCGTTCTGGAACGCTCCCCTACTCGGCGTCATTTCACGAACTTCTTGAACTGCCCTCAATCATTTTCGGATTCGTTACCGGTTTCTTTTGCGCTTATGACGGTTTAAGGCAGCCTCAGTTCGACGACCCCAATATTCAGGTCAGGTTTCAAACACAACCATCTGATGGCCATTCACTTCCGGGACCACCACATAGGCGTAGCCCTGAGCATAATCAAGGGTGAGATCATGCCGCTGGGGAGCTAGATAAGCCTTGGCCGGACGCCGGTCCACCCGCAGCGCCAGCTTGACCTCGGCGAGGCGGATGACGTCCTCCACAACGTCAAGGTCCGGGGCGCGTCTTTCCGCAGGATAGTGAAGGATATGAACAATGCGGCGGCCCGGCTGCTCCGTGAGCGTCACTTCCGCCGTCGAAGGCGCGCCGACCTGAACCAAAGGATTCGGCAGGAAGCGGCGGAGGCAGTTCGCCACAATCTGTTTTTGTACCGAATAGCTGTTCAGGGCATAGGATTCGAAGATGGGAAAGGCAATGTAAATAATGCTGCCGTGCTGCGCCACAGTGGTGTGGCTCGTGGGCTGGTCCCAGGGCGTCTGGTGGTGGGAGCTGAAGTGAAGGTAGTTGCGGTCAAAATAGGGCTTCCACGTTCGCGCCAGCACCGTGGCGCCGGATTGCGCGTTCACCACGGAACCCGCTTCGTAGGTGAACTGCACCATGTGAGGAATGTTTTCGCTCAAGCCTTCCAGCGCTTCCAGATAATCCCCCTGGTCGCCCTGATCAGGCGAAGGGCCGATGTATTCCACGCCCATGCCGGGCAGCACAAACTGCTTGCCCCCGGGATCCAGGCCGGATTCGTGGCTCAGGATGAGTTTGCCTCCTCCTGCAAGGTAATCCTGCACCTTGCTGAGGAGCGCCGAATCCATGCGGTGATAGTCCGGAAGGATCAGAACCTTGTAGCGGCGGAAATCGGATTGAGGGTCAAGCGTATCAAATTGGTGGTGAAGCTGCGCCAGCATGTTCGTCACACCTCTATCACTTTCAGTCAATGCGCCTGCGCCCGTGAAATGGGCAGTGGAAAGAAAACCGGTCTCCGTCACCGCTTTGGCGCCGTGGCACCACAGTTCTTTTTCCGCCACGCTGCGGTAGGTTTTCCCGATGCGGTCGTAAACCGGCTTCACCAATTTTCCGCGCGGTTGCATTTGGTCGCCAATGGAGCACTGGCCCGCCTGCGCCAACATGCGGAAGCATTCATAATCCAGCGCCGCCTGGTTGCGTAGCGTTCCAAAGTCCCCCCAGCTCCGGTGGAAGCGGCCGGTCATGCCAAGATAATCAAAACCCAGGTTGCGAATGTAGCGCGACATCACCGCGAAGTGCGCATACCCCCATTGCCCGCCCGGCAACGACTCGATTTCCAGGTGCGTGTAATACTTCAACTCCGGACGCATGCCGATGCGGACCCGGCCATTGAAGAAAATCAGGGCCTGGGGCCTGTAGCGGCGGACCGTGGTGTAAAGGCGATCCATCGTCCGCATCAGGACAGTCTCGGCGTGTTGTTGTCTCACCTCAAGTTTTGTGGAGTCCATCCCCAGCTTCTCTCTCTCCCTCATGCAATAAGGGCAGAAGCAACCTTCGGGTGGATAGAAGAGAATGTCAAACCAGAAGCCGTCGGCGTCATAGTTCTTGGCCACTTCCTCGGCTTGTGCATTCAAGTAATCGAGATAAGGCGAATTGGGGCAGATGCGAATCCAGCCGGCTTCAACAGGCGATGCCCCAACGTCCTTGCCTTGTGCATCCAGTACGCGCCAATCCGCATGATGCATGGCCACGTGCATATCCCACATCACGCTGATGTAAACCGGCGTGTGGATATCCTGCTTGTGGCAGGCTTCGATCATCTGTCCTAGCAGGTCAAACTTCAGGTGGGGATGCATCACCCCAACCTCCGTTGGGTAATACGACATGCCGTGGTGGTCCTTAGCAAAGATATTGATGGAGTCGATGGAGGCACTCTTCAGAGTTGCGGCAAACTCGTCCGCATTAAAATCCTTGCCTACATCTGGGATGAGCGGCGAGGTGTGAAAATCTAGATGCACCTGCCGGAAGCGCAGCTCGATGCCCTCCGCCTGGGGTGGCGCGGCGGAGGGCTGTGCCGCGTGGGCTGGTCCCTGCGCGTTCTGCAGTTCTGGGAGCGAAAGCCACCCGGCTCCAACTCCCAGAGACTTCACAAATGTACGGCGTGTGATGGCGTCCATGACTCAGCCTCCTGATTGGCCAATATTGTTTTCCGGCCTACGCAAACCCTGACGGAGCCCTTGGCTAGTTCGGGCTTGTCTGTTTGCTTCCGGTCGACTGAAGAATTTGCATCGCCTTCAGCGCATCCGTGTCCTCGGGATTCAGTTTCAGCGCGGCGCGCAGCTCTCGCTCAGCTTTGGCAACGTCTCCTTTGCGTGAGTAGATCAAGCCGAGATTCTTATGGAGCGTCTCGCCCTGCGCGCAGTTCCCACAAAGCTGGATCGCCTGCTCATAATCCGAGATGGCTTGTGACCAGTTGCGGGAGTCCGCCGCCTGCAACCCAAAATTGCCAAGGGTTTGAATTCGATCAGTCAGCACCTGCCGCTTCTGGAGAGCTTCGAAACGCGCCATGTAGACCTTGGATTCGGGTTGATTCGTTCTTCCGAGGGCTTGCGCCAGCCCGTAGAGAGCCTGGGTGTCGTCTGGATTGGACTTCAGAGCAAGTTTCCAGTGCTCAATGGCTTGGGATAGTTGTCCGAGGTCCTGAAGGTTCCGGCCTAGCATGGACTGCGCGTCCGCGTCACTCGGACTCAAGCTAACAACCTTTTCGAGAAGCTGAGTGGAGCGGTGGACATGATGGGAGTGCCGCTCAATTGCCGCCAAAAGATAGAGCGCCGCCGGGTAATGAGGATTAAGCTTGTAAGCCGTCTCCAGTTGCTGACGGGCATCCTCCACGCGGTTAAGGGTGGCCAGCACGCGTGCCTTGTTGTAATAAGCCTCCGCGTATTCCGGGTCCAGCCGCGATGCCTCGGTGAATTGCGCCAATGCATCTTTCAATTGGCTTGCATCGGCCAAGGCAATTCCCAAATTCAGATGGGCGGGCGCCGAATGCGGATCAAGGTCCAACGCCTTCCGAAAAATCGGAATCGCCTCTTTGGTGTGCCCCTCCTTCACAGTAGCTTCAGCAAGGGCCGCGTATGCTGCAACGAAACGCGGTGAAATGCGGATGGCCTTCTGGAAGAGAGCGGAGGCCTGGCCGTAATGACTTTGGCCGGCCACGATCAGGCCCCAGTTCAGGAAAGCCTGGGCGTACTGCGGGTCGTTCACTGTGGCTTGATGGAACATCTCAACAGCTTCATCATTCTTCCCTATGCGGACATCTAGCACCCCCAGGTTGTTCTGAGCTTCAGCAAACCGCGGATTAATTTCGAGTGCCGCCCGAAGCTGCTTTTCCGCCTCCGGGAGTTTGCCGGAGTTCAGGTAACAGAGTCCGAGGTCGTTGTGAGCTCGCGCAAAGTTCGGATCAAGCTCGACGGCTTTCTCAAGTTCACGCTCTTCGCCCGGGATGTCCCTTATGCCGGAAAGCGCCAGTGAGTAGTTGTAATGCCATTGCGCGTTTGCCGGATCGAAAGCCACAGCCTGGGCATAGGCCCGTGCTGCGTCCTGGTATTTTCCCGCCTTCAGGTCCGAGTTACCCTGGTCATTGAGCAGGCCAGCCTTTTCCTGGTTGTCTTTTTTTGCTTGAAGCTGCTGAAAGGCCTCAAATTTGGCGCGCGACGCCTGCTGTTGGTTCTGCTGGGCGAGAAGCAACCCGAGCTCATAGACCGCCTTGGTGGAGGCGGGTTTCAGCCTCTTGGCTTCCTGAAGCTCATAGATGGCCTCTTGCTTCTGCCCGAGGCGGGCCAAGGCGAATCCCAGATTATAGTGGGCATCATAACTCGCAGGGTCCAACTTCACGGCTCGCCGCAAGATTTCCGCCGCCTTCTGGAATTCGCCAAGTTTGCGATAAGCCTGTCCGAGCACGTTGAAGCCCAGCGCGTCATCCGGCCGGCGCTGAGTGTACTTCAAGGCATAAGGAACGGCCTGCTGTACTTTGTTGGTAATCAGGAGCGCCTGCGCCAGCGAAATCCGCGCTAAATCGTTGGATGGATCCAGTTGCAAGGCGCGCCGGTATTCCTGGGAAGCCTCTATGTATTGCTCCTGATGAGCCAAAGACGTGGCAAGATTGAAATGAAGCTGCGCGGAACGCGGAGACTGCGCAATCAGCTTCTTAAACACGTCACTGGCCTGGCGGTATTTGCCGCTTTCCGAATATGCAATTCCCAGGTCCATCAGCATCGGGCGGGCAACCTCAGCAGGCGGGCTTAAAGCCAGCGCCTGATTCAAGTAATAGATGGCAGCGGGGAACCTTTTCTGATCGAGCCGCGCCTCGGCAAGATTGAGCGAGGCATAAAAGAACCTGGGGTTGATTTTGACCGCGGTTTCAAACTCATGGGTTGCAGCTTCCAACTGGCCGAGCCTCTCGAGGACCAGCCCAAGACCGTTGTGCGCCTGGTAGGCGTCCGGTTTCTCCCGGATGACAGTGCGGAATTCATTTGCCGCCCGATTGAGGTCTCCGGCCTCAACAAAAGTCAGCGCCAGATTATTGTGGGTCTCCCAAAGAGCCGGGTTGAGCGAGAGCGACGCTTGAAAAGCGGCGACGGCACAAGGCAGCCGCTTGGACCGGCCATAGATCGCACCCAGGGCGTTGTAGGCTTCGGCCGAAGGCTTTGCAACAACAATGCGAAGGAATTCTGCTGCCTGCTCGGGAACTTTTTGGCCTGTGCGGCACGCCAGAGGAATCGTGGCCAGCAGCGCAGCCGGGGAGGTGGTTGGGCCGGATACAGATTCGAGCGGTAGGGTTAGGCCACGTTGAGGAGCCACAACGGAAATTGCAATGAATAGCAGAGAAAAAACGGCAAGCGCCACCGCTTTTTGAAGTTCTCCTCGGTCAGTGAGCATGTCTGGATTTTAACACTCTGCGTTCTGGACAATGGGAATGCAAAATACAAAAGTGGGTGTGCAGGTAGGGCATGGGGAAATTCGATTGTTCTAACAAGTTGCCGAAAGGAGGGGGCCTATCATGCTGAGCAGAGCATCTACATGCTACATTAGCAAAAAGGCTTAGGCGCTGGTAGCGCCGGCTCCCAGCCGACGAATTCGGTTCGGAACGGCGACGCCGCCAAGGATGGCGACATTACGGCACGCCCATAGCAATCAGGCGACGGGTTCCATGTTCGCGCTACATATCCTCCAAAAGCCGGCCAGGGGGGTGGCCGGCTCTTGGCTCTTAGAGGTTCAATGAGGTTCCCTGCCCGGTTTGGACCGGAAACCGCACTTCCTCAAAAATAAAACTTCAGACCAAACTGAATCTGGCGTGGCACGTTGCCCTGATAAGTGACTTGGCCGAAAGTAGGATCAGTCAAAGTACTATCTGGTTGGCCGTACACCACATTGTTAAAGGCATTAAAGAATTCTGCTCGAAATTCAAGACTCTTTGACTCACTGATCGGAAATTCCCGGAACAAGGACAAGTCCACATTTCTGAACCAGTCCCTGCGCAGTGAATTTCTTCCCAGATTGCCAAAAGTATATTGCGCGGGACTGGCAAAAGCGGCCTTGTTCAACCAGGCTTGCGGGGTCGGATTCGACAAATTTGGCTTACCGACAAGATTCGCAAACTCCGTCACATTACCGGTATTGGGAATGTCCCCAGGTGCAAACACCGTGTAAGGCTGGCCAGAAGTCAACGTGATGATGCCGTTGAGCTGCCACCCACCAATAACGTGATCCAGAGCCTTATTGCCGCTCTGGTATTTCTGGCCTGTGCCAAACGGTAGTTGATAGACAGTACTCTCGGAAAGTATGTTGGGCAGGTCATAGCCCGCCGGGCTATAAATCAGATTGTAGGGGTTCTGGATGGCCGTACCCTCCGCACCGTACCAGCCATCCGCGCCAAGGTCCATGGTCTTGGAGTAGGTGTAGGAGAGAAGGTAGGTCAATCCCTTGCTGGTGGAACGGTTCAAAGAGAATTGGAAGGCATTGTAGTTTGCCCGCCCGATGCTGCGGTCGTAAAAGGTTGGCCGGATATACGGGTAAGGCGCGCGGGATTGTGGATTACCCGGACCGGGAGTGAGCGCCACGTTGTTGAAGCCACCAATGTCCGTCCGGACGCTCTCCGACCCCACGTAGTTTGCATTGAGCACCGTATTGTTTCCAAACTGGTGCTGAACGCCGAAATTCCACTGGTCCGAATAAGGATTCTGGGCATACGGATTCATGAACCATTGAACTTGATTAAACGGGGTTGCTGCGGGCAGGGGTTGCGATGTGCCGAGGTGGAAAGGATCTTGGGCAGTAGCCGTCGGAGTTGGAGCGCCAGGCTCCGGGTTGTTGAGGTTCTGACCCAGGAGTTGGCCGATGCTCGGCCAAGCTCCTTCGTAGTTCTGGGCAGTCTGGATGGCGGCGGCCCAGTTGTCAAAGAAGCGGCCGAAGGATGCCCGGATGACGGTGTTGGGTTTCAAACGGTAAGCGATGCCCAGGCGCGGCTGCCAATTGTCATAGGTGTTGTGGTAGATCGCGTGGTTTGAGAACGGCGTCGCCACCACATGCGCCGGTAGCGTTCCACCCGGAATGCAGGGCGCTCCCACCCCGTTGCCACAAGCAGCGGGAACGCGGGAAACAATGTAGGTACCGTTCTGCAGGTTAAGGTCACCCACGTATTGGTTATTGGCGGCCAGGCTGCCGTAAATCGGCATCAAGGTAAAGTCGTACCTCATTCCTATATTGACCGTCAGCTTGCTCGAAGTCTGCCAAGTGTCCTGAAAATAGAAGCCGTCCACCCACCCGCCATGCTCAGTTTCGTTCACATTCCTCCGCCCGGCGCTGGCGGGAACACCCAGCAGGTAGGAAGCCATAGAATCGCCCGTGCTGACGCCAGGAAGGGCTTCGGGGTTCCCCGTGTTGAAAGAACTGAAGCCATCACTCACGCCGTAGATTGGGCTGGCGCTGTTATTGCTCTGGAAGTCCGCGCCCATCTTAAATGTGTGCCGGCCGTGGATGATAGAATAATCGCCCTTATACTCATACACATTGGAGAACTGTGTATCCTGAACTGTATTGCCGTTGACAAAACCCAGATAGCCGGGGATGGATAACCCAGGGTTAAACGGCCCGCCTGTCTGGAAACCACCGGCAAAATTGGGTGAAAAACCTGCGGTCTGCCAGAGATTTGCCGGAATGCTGCTGTTATACAGAGCAAGGATGTTATCCTGCCCGCTTTCCCGGACAAACTGGAAGCTGCCCACCGCATTTCCGCTGAAGGTATGTGTGTAGGTGGCGCCTGCCTGGTATCCGTGGAGAAAGATCGCATTAAACGTATTCGGAATCCCCCCCGCAGTGGTATCCGGCTGGGTATAACCCGAGTACCGGATCCACAGTGAATTGCTTTCGTTGAACTGGTGATCGAGCTTCAGAGAGGCCTCATCCTGCCGGGTCAAGGTGGTGGTAGCGTTGATGGCGTTCGTCCCTGGAACTCCGGTGTTGACGGGCGCTGGGAACAGCGCCTTGGCGTAAGCCAGCATACCTGGATTGATCAGGCTCTGAGGGATCTGGTTGTTAACAAAAGGTTGCCGGATGAACGAACCCGGGTTGTTGGGATCTGGCGCCGTGGTAAAGGGATTGTAAATCTGACGAGGAACCGCGCTGAAATCCCCATTCAATTCGGCCGGAGTGGCGGTATTGAAAAGGCTGGTCGCTGGCGTATGATTCCGGAAGCCCTCGTAAGCAGCGAAGAAGAAAGTCCTATTCTTTCCGTTGTAGCCGGGAAGGATCACCGGCCCGCCGATCGTGCCGCCAAACATGTTCTGCTTGAAGGGAATGACGTTCGGAAAGAAGGTGTTGCGAGCGTCAAAAGCGTTGTTGCGGAGAAACTCCCAGGCATCCCCGTGGAACTGGTTGGTGCCGGACTTTGTGACCACGTTCACAATTCCGCCAAGGGACTGGCCAAACTCCGCCGAGTCATTGTGAGACTCGACCCGAAATTCCTGTATCTGGTCAACAATCGGAGCAAAGTTGTAAGTGCTGACGAAGGAGTTCTCGTCATTCAGGCCGTCCATCAGGAAGAAGTTGCTGCGGTTGGTCTGGCCATTGACGGCGGGAAATGTGAAAGTGCCGATGGAACGGCCAACAAAACCGCCGCCGCCGCCCCCATTCTGGGCCGTGCTAACTGGACTCACACCGGGAGTGAGGTCCAGAAGCTCCGTAAAGTTACGGCCGTTGAGGGGCAAATCGTTCACTTGGGTCGTGTTGATCGTCTGCCCCAACTCCGCAGAGGTTGTTTCCAGATGCGCCGTGGAGGCCACCACATTGACCGACTGCACCTCCGTGCCGACTTTCAACACAAAATCAAAGCTCGTCGACTGGCCCACGAATAGCTTGAAAGCCGACTGGCTTGAGGTCGCAAACCCCTGTTTGCTAACTTGAAGCGTATAGGTTCCCGGATCGATAGCACGGATGGAGTAAAGGCCTGCGGAATTCGTGGTAGTGGTTCGGCCAAAGCCTGTGTCGATACTTTTAAGTATCAAGATAGCGCCCGGGATCACTGCGCCGCTCGAGTCCATTACGGTTCCGCTGATATTGGCCGTGGAAAGCTGAGCCCATGCTGGCCTCGTGCCAGCAAGCGCAAGAACAATGCCCAAAGCCATTAACAGAAGCTTGTATTGAAGAAACTTAAAGTTACTTAAAAAACGATGGAATTGAGTCATGGCTCTACCTCCCCCGCACTAATTAATTTTCTGCCCCAATGCTATATAAATGCTATATAATAGTACTAATGCGATGTCAAGAGGATTTTTATAAATAAACTATCTGTTTCACAAGCTGAATTTTCAAAGGCCTGCGAATTTACTCAAGTATCGATATCGCGTCATGGGCATCGTTTGATCGATAATCAAGATCATCGACGCCGACCCCGCCGTGAAGGACCCGGTGGAACCTGGCGAAACGGATAGGAATCCCCCACATCTTCCACATTGCATCATCCCGTCAAACCAGGATCGATCCGCACCCCCCGGCTTTATGGCCCGGCACTATGGATGGGCCGCCGGTGGGTTTGCCGCTCCGGGGCTGCCGTGGGCCGCGCTCAGCTTCCGGACCGTATTCCGAACCTCCGCATCCGAGGGATTGAGCTTCAGCGCCAGGTTCAGTTCCCTCAGAGCTTCGGGAGTATCGCCCTTGCGCGCATCAATCAGACCCAAACTCTTGTGAAGCGCCGCGCTCTCCTCACAATCGCCACAGAGGCTTACTGCCTGTTTCAGACTGCGAACCGCATCTCCATACTTCGCTTGCTGGGCGAGTACCAAACCCCAGTTCATATAAGCCTGAATATATTGCGGATTGTTGACCGTGGCCTGCTGAAATTGGGACTCCGCCTCATCCAGCTTTCCTTGGCGCGCCAGCAGGACTCCCAGGTTGTTCTGCGCCCCGGCAAAAGTGGGCAGAAGGGCCAGCGCCTTCCTGAACTCGCGTTCGGCATCCCCCAACTTGCCCTCTCGGAGGTCGCAAAGGCCAAGCTGGTTATGAGCTTTTGGAAATTTGGGATCGAGCCTCTCTGCCTGCTCAAGTTCCTGTTTTTCACCAACCGCGTCGCCCAGGCGGGCCAGCGCCAGTGAAAGGTTGTAGTGAACTTCAGGGCTAGATGGGTCAAGTTGGAGCGACTTCCGGTAGTCTTCCACAGCTTGTGGAATCTTGCCCTTCGCGTAGTCGTCATTACCCTGGCTGTTCAGGACCTTGGCACGCCCCTTCACATCCTTTGTTTGCTTCATTTTCTGAAAGGCCTGGAAGTCCCGGCGAGCGGCATTGGGGTGGTTCGTTTTGCTCATGATCAGACCGAGGTCATACAAGGGAGCGGCTTCATCCGGCTTGAGCTTCCGGGCCTTTTGGAGCTGGCGGGCGGCTTCCGCATTCTGCCCCATCCGCGCAAGCGCCAGGCCGAGATTGTAGTGAGCGTTGTAATCGCTGGGACTCAGACCGGTAGCCCGGCGCAATGCCGCCACGGCCTCTGGGTACTTTCCAAGCTCGCGGTAAGCCTGGCCGAGCACGTCCAGCCCATCGAAGTCATTCGGCTTCTGCCCCGTGTACCGGAGCGCCAAGGGAAGGGCCTGGGGAACCTTGTGGATGACCAATAGCGCCTTCGCCTGTGACAGCAAAGCCGCCAGGTTGGAAGGATCGAGCCCCACCGCCTTCTGATATTCCTCGGCAGCCCGGCCGTAGTCTTGTTGATGGGCGTAAACATTGGCCAGATTGAAGTACAGGCTTGCGTTTCCAGGGTTTGCAGCAATCGCTTGCCGGAAGGCCTTGACGGCATCTTCATGATCGCCGGTTTTCGAATAGGCCACTCCCAGGTCTGCCTCAATCCTGGAAAGCAAGGCGCCATGAGGCGGCATAGACGAGACACGCCTCAGGTAGTAAATGGCAGCTTGATAGCGCGATTGGTTGAGTGACAACTCCGCCAAGTTCAAAGCAGCATCGGAGGATTGCGGGTCAAGCCGCAATGCTGCGCCAAAGGCGGCGACGGCGCATCCAAGTTGCTTCTGCTGCGCGAATGCTGCTCCAAGCGAATTATAGGCTGCGGCGGAAGGCTGCCGCTCAAGCGCAGCCTCGAGCTGAGATTCTCGCGAGGAGGGGCTTCGGCCTTCCAGACAACTCTTGGGAATCGCATCGGGAGGCTGCCCGGAATCTCGAACCGGGGCGAGCGCAATCTGAGCGGTGGTCAAAACCAGGGCAGGCAGAATCCCGTTGGTCAGCACCAGCACCCATCCAAGGATCGGGCGGACCGGCGCACGCCCCCTCTTAGCCGTCTTGCCGCTTCTTCTTATGACAGGATTAGTCCGAACTATTTCGCCTTTTACCTGATGCTGCACCCTTACCATGGTGGTTCTTCCAGTGTAACTTCGCGCTACTTCCCAGAGCGAATCTCCAGCATCCTCATTCATCCCCTCTGGGAGGATGGCCTTTATAATTGCCGTATTGGTGCAGGGCGGCCCGCTTGGCCAGGGGCACAAAACGATCCCACTCGGTCACTGGTTGGATGGCTTCCACACCGGACCCAGCCTGAAAACGAATCGTAATGATCTGTTGAGGACGAACCCGAAAGCGGTAAACCGGGCCTGCGGCGAGTGGTTGGGGGTTCTGTCCACGGAGGTTAGTGAGCGCGGCGCCGCGGTGAGGTAGAAAGAACGACACCTCGGCCTCTCCGGCCAAGCCCAGGCATTCGATGAGGCGCATTTCAATATATTGGTCCTCGCGGCGAAGCGCCTGGAGGATCAGGTTTTCCGAGGTGCGCACAAAATGCTGGGCGTTGGCTGGGCGCCGCCCGGATACGGCAGCCGGCGGCGCGTTATATTCCCGCGCCAGGTGCGGCACGCGCGCGTTCCGCCATTCGCCATCACGCGCTACCAGCGAATAGGCCAGACGATGCGGGCCGCTTCCGCTTAGCCACGGGTTGGGATAGCCGTAGTACTTATCTGTGCAATTGAGCAAGTAAATGATTGGAGTTCTGCCGTCCAGCTCGCGTCCGCTCAGACCGCGGTCGAAGAGGGCAACCCCACCCCCACCCACCAGTGTGAAATCGATCCAGCGCACGGCAGGCACAATGCCCTTGGTCCATCCGTGCAGTTGTGGATTCGGCTTGGACCAGGCTCCGTGGGAAAAACCGTTGGGAATTCCGCGGCGCACTTCGAGGACTTCATCGGCCAGGGGAAACTCCGCCACCACTACGGTGAGGTTGGGCACGTTTTCAAGCTCCGTCTCAAAATCGATGCGCGGGTGCTCGTGATAAAAGCGCATGACGCGGCGGCTGGGGCCACCCCCAAAGAACGGGTTTTGGATTTCGACGGTGGTGACAAGCGGTCCGGCGGTAACCCTGAGATGGATGGGCTTGAAATCACTCGAGGAAGCCAGGCGATTGCGCCCGGAGCGAGGCAGCATGAAGTCGCCGGGATCACCTTGTTGGGATTTGGGCTTTTCCGCCACGATCACATTGGCCGGCCCGCCTAGGATTTCGCGGCCTGAAGGCTTTAGCTTCAGTCCAACTAACGCGCCCGTGTTCCAATCGATCCGGGCCTCATAGTGCCGGGTGTCGATCGATGCGGGAGGCTCGATGCTTCTGGATGGCTCCGGAGCTTTGTCAACGAGGCCGATGCCTGAAACGCTGACCGAAGGCAGGGTAAGGCCGCAAAGGGTCTTGCCGTCTGGCAGGCTCTGGCAGGTTATTCCCACCAGGCTCTTTCCCGCTGGAAGATCGAGAGCCACCGGATCCGTCCTCTGCCAGTTGAGCGGGTTATAAAGCGCCACGCCGTCTCCGGCGGCGAGCAAGGCGCTGAGCCCGTCTTCCTGCGCTTTGCGGCTGGCCGATCCCACCCAGCTCATGCGGTCCTGAACGTCCCAGGATACGGCGCTCTCAAACACCATGCCGCCCGCCGAGCCCCAAAGCGAGTTGCGATCCATATTGAGCATCATCAGAGTCCATGCGCCGTAAAGCGCCTGCGCGGGATAGGAAAAACCGGAATGCAGGCTGGCAACGGTGGTAATTCCCTCCGCCGTCTCGAGCGCCTGCTCGTTCGCCCGGTAAAGGGTTTTGACGCGCGGGTTCTCAATCCAGAAAGAGTCAAAGGTGTAACCCGTGCCGCCGCGCAGAGTGGGAATCCGGATCCTGCCCATGGAAATGGGTTCCACAATTTTATCCAGATATTCGCTGGCGGTGGCGATGTGAAGATGCGTCTTGGGGTTCACCCGCTTCCATTGTTTAAGAAATTCGCGCGGGTATTCCTTGTAAAGCGGAGCAAGGCTGTAATCGCCGCTGCCGCCGAGAATCAAGACCGTCGCCCCCGTTGGTGTCGCCTTCAGTTTTGCCTTCACGGTATCATTCAATTCTCGAAGCTGATCGTCCGTCAACGCTTGCGGGGTCTTGAACAGTGGCTCAAATTCCGCATAATGTCCGGGGCAGAGCGCCAGGATGCGCGAGCCATCCGGCGACTCGGCCCAATGAATCGCGCTGCCGGTAGGATTCATGCGCGTGTAAACCATCGCCTCCAAACCCAATCCGGAGCAAATCTGCCCCATCTGGTCATGAGTGCCACACACGTCAATCGTCCAGGCAATGCGCGGGCTTTCGCCCATCATCTGTTCCTGCCAGCGCAGCCCTTCAATGCCTTCCTTGATCAGCGCTTCGCCTCCAGAGAGGTTTATGGTCATTTCCAGGAAGGTGGCATTCACCAGTTCGACGCGGCCTTCTTTCGCGCGCTGCTTGATCTCCTCAATTCGCTGTGGCTGAAAATTCATGATGGCGATCATGTTGTCCACTTCGGAGAGGACGAACTTATAGGTGGGATCATCACGAACGCGGTCCAAGTGATCCAGGTAGCTGTTCGCGCAGTAAACACGCTCGCGGGAGAAATTGGTGAGCCAGCCGCAACTGGCCGGATGAAAGTTGGGAACCACGTAGACTTCGAGCGGCGTCTCATCCCGAGAGCTGGAAGCTCCGTGGCCAAGAGCTTGGATCAGAGGGAGGGCGGCGGTGGCGCCGATACTTGTCAGGAAATCGCGGCGCCGGATCGGTGTGTTGGTCTCCCCTTTCATCGATTTTTTCACCTATTTTCCTGCCTTAGCGGCGTTCCCAATCGAGTTACCATGGTCATCCTACATTGTCATCGTGACCTTAAACACATAAGCGAAGTCGCAGGGCTTGTGGTCTGGCACCTGGACGCTGAGGGCAGCGGCATTCTGTTTCCAATCAAGTTTCTGGTCCACGCCGATCAGCCGGACGTCTGCGACTTGACCGGGGTTTGCTTCGGAAGATGTGCCGAGCGATTCAATCTTGAGGGTTGACCCCGGCCAAGCCATGCAGATGGCATAAACCGTGTCTTTCTTTTGTGTAAATCGCAGGTCCTGGGGGGTGAACTTAACCTCTTGTTCTTTGAAGTAACCACCCTGCATTTTCGTGGGACCCTCGCCATACACTTTCCACGGCCGCGTGCCATAAATCGCTTCGCCATTCAACGTCAACCACTTACCCATGCCGAGCAGAACTGCTTCTGCCTGCTCCGGGATCGTGCCGTCCGGCTTGGGACCGACGTTCAGCAACAAGCAGCCATTCTTGCTGGTGATGTCAATCAACTCATGGATCAGGCCGCCCGGCGTTTTGAATTGATCGTCTTTGATATAGCCCCAGGATTTCCAACTTACCGAAGTATCCGTTTGCCAGACGTTGGGCCGGATTTCATCCAGCAGACCCCGCTCGATATCGAGCACAGCAGCTTTTTCTGGATAGGCATCGTGCTTGTAATTCAGCACCACGCCGCGGCCCCACTTCTCCGCCTGATTGTAAAAATATGCGCCGAACTCTTTGCGATAAGGCTCAAACTCCGGCGCTTCAAAGCCGAAATCGAACCAGATCAGGTCCGGGCGGTACTGGTCTACTATCTGGATGGTTCGCGCGTACCAATCCTGCAGGAAGCCGGGAGAAGCCGTCTGCCGCAGCTCACCGGGCTTGCTGTTGATTTTGGGCGCGGGCGGATGAGCCTTGCCGTAAAGGCCGGCATAGCGCGGATTGACCGTATCAAAGTGATCGTCAAACGTGTAATACGACCAATCGAAGGCCCGATGGGAGGAAATTCCCAACCTCAATCCCTGCTCGCGGACTTCGCGTCCCAGTTCGCCCACCACGTCGCGGTGCGGTCCCATCTTGGCGGCCGTCCACCGCGTAAAGATACAATCGTACATGGGAAAACCATCGTGGTGCTCGCCTACAGGAACCACGTATTTCGCGCCGGCCCTCTTGAACAAATCCACCCATTGTCCCGGCGCCCAGTTCTGAGCTTTGAACATGGGGATGAAATCCTTATAACCAAACATCGATTGCGGGCCCCAATGGTCCGCATGCCATTGAAAAACAGGACTCTCCCGGCGGTACATCAGGCGCGGATACCATTCGCTATCGTGCGCCGGCACAGAATAAACGCCCCAGTGCAGGAAGATGCCAAACTTGGCATCGCGATACCAATCGGGAACCTGATATTGGGAAAGCGATTCCCAGGTAGGCTGATACTTTGCCGGCAACATCGCCCCGGCAAAAACCTGTCGCAAATACAGGGCGGGTGTTGCCGCCAGCCCGGCCCCAGCCCGAGACGCAGTTTTCATAAATTCCCTGCGAGAAGGTTGAAAACGCATTATTCGCTCCTCTTCTAATTCTCTCTCCACCGCGCGGGCAGGCCGCGGTCGAAATAAATCTTTCGTGCTTTAGCTCGTGGTCAATTCCAGCACTGAAACGCTTGGGTCCGGGGCTTGCTGAGGCCCCTCGATTGTTATAATCCTGGCGGTTTGTTTAAATTTTAGCGACTGTCCATGGGCCAGCACCCTCACCCGTCTGATTCGTGCTTCAAGTCCCGGGGCTTCCAGCCTGCCCCCGGCGGGCCAGTCAAATACTTGCAGATAAACCGTATTGCCCTTCGCCGTGGTGCGCCCAAAGGAGAGATCCTGCAAAGGCCCATACGTGGTGCCGTAAATGGACTCGCCGTTCACCTTCATCCACTTGCCGATGCCTCGCAGCCGATCCCGGAATTCTGGCTGAATCGTGCCCTCCGGAGTCGGCCCGACGTTCAAAAGGAAGTTGCCGCCCTTGCTGGCTACATCCACCAGACTGCGGATTAGGTGGATTGTGGATTTGTAGTTGTGGTCATTCTTGTTGTAGGCCCAAGTGTTGTTGATGGTCATGCAAGTTTCCCAAGGTTTGAATTCGCCCGGCGACGGCATGCCTCCGGGCAAACTGTTGTTGAGCTCGGGATTGGTGCCTTGGATCGCAATTCCCTTCACCGGAATGCGCTTCGGCACCCACTGCTCCGGGGTGTCAAAATCGCCTGGAATGCCAATTCGGTTGTTGATGAGCGTGCCCGGAGAAAATTCCCGGATCATCCGTGCGAAGCGGTAGCCATCATACTTCTTCTGGTGATCGAGACCATCAAACCACACCACCAGTCCCGGCCCGTAACGGCACAGCAGTTCGCGGAGTTGCAAGCCCATGTAGTCCAAATATACCGGCCATTCCGGCCGTGTGGGTTGGGCGTGCCACGTTTGGCTGACAGGCTTTGCGGTGTCCCGGTAACCGGGGTGGTGCATGTCCGGCGGAGAGTAGTAAAAACCTAGCGCCTGGTTCTGGCGATGGCAGGCATCCGCCAGCATCCGCACAATATCCTTTTTGTAGGGTGTGTTGGTAATCTTGTAATCCGTGAAAGAAGAATCGAACATGCAGAAGCCGTCATGATGTTTCGTCACCATCACCATGTAACGCTGACCGGCATCCTTGGCCAGCTCAATCCAGGCCTCCGCATCGTACTTCACGGGGTTAAAAGTCTTGTAGAGGTTTACATATTTGTCTTCAGTAATGGGCCATTTGGGGTCCGGTACCATCATGGGCCAGGAGATTTCGAGGCTGGCTTGCGAAACCGGTCCCCAAGTGATGAACATTCCGAACTTCGCCTCTTGCCAGAAAGCCATTGCCTTCTGCCAGGCTTCCGTCCTTTCGGGGATCATTTCATTCACGGTGGTCCAGCAAAGCGTCTCCTGGACTTTAGGCGCGGCGCGGCGGGCGGCAGCAGCGTCTAGGGATAGCGGCGGAGCCAAAAACGCGGCCGTCCCGGCCCCCATCATTCGGAAAAGGTCCCGGCGGTTCGGGTGTTTGGATGGCAGCTTATCCATAAAATTTCGCCTCTTCAGCCTGGGCTGGGACATCACCTCTAAGCTCCAGCTTTGCCGGCTGGTTCGACCCCTTCGAAGGCCACCACGGTATCGGGCGAAGGCTTGGGGTTGGCGTTGCGGACGGTCAAGCGCACTCCTGAACCGTGGCTGTGACCCAACTTTACCGGCTCGCCGCTTTCAAGAAAGTAAGCCCGTCGGGCATTCTTCATATTCAGTTGCCACAGGTCGCAACTGGCTTCGGGCTTCCAGTCGAAAATGTGGACGTAGACCTTGTCACCCTTTTGTGTGGTGTAAACGTTATCGTAATAAATTTGGCGGAACGAAGTCGCGCCGTAGATCGATTCTCCGTTCTTCTCCAGCCATTCGCCCACGACATCAAGGTTGGCGGTGGAAACCGGATCGATTTTGCCGGTAGGCAGCGGCCCCACATTCAACAGCAAGTTGCCGCCTCCGGCCACAGCCTTCACCAGCAAATGAAGGATTTCCCGGGGGGACTTGAACCGCTGGTCCATGGCATCGTAACCCCAGGCGTCATTGGTGGTGTTGCAGTTTTCCCAAAGGCGGCCGGGTTTGTTGATCTCGCCGATGGCCTCCTCGGGAGTCGAAAAATCGGCGGGAAGTCCGGTGCGGTTATTGATCAAAGCATCCGGCTGAAGCTGGCGGATCATGGCAATGAGCTTTTCCGACTGCCACTGTTCCGGCGTGTGATCCCAGCCACCGTCAAACCACAGGGCGCCGAGCTTGCCGTAGTTAGTGCACAACTCGCGCACTTGGCCGTGCATGAACTTAACGAACGCCTGCGAGACCGGTGTGCCGTGCTTCAGGCTGGGGCGGTAAAGCGGCGAGTGCCAATCCATCAGGGAAAAATAAAAGCTGATGACCATGCCCTGGCGATGGCATTCCTCCGCCAATTCGCCGCACAAGTCACGGCCAAAGGGGGTGTGCATGATGGAAAAATCTGAGAGCTTGGTGTTGAACATGGCAAAGCCCTCATGATGCTTGGAAGTGATCGTGATGTAGCGCTGGCCGGCTTTCCGCGCCAAGTCCACCCATTCGCGGGCGTTGAATTCCGAGGGGTTGAAGCGGTCCTTGAGCTTGGCGTATTGGTCCGGCGGAATTTGCTCCAAGTACATTTGCCACTCGCCGCGGCCGAGCAGCGCGTAGAGGCCAAAGTGGATGAAGCGCCCATAGCGCGCCGGGATGAACCACGCGCCTCTTCCCGGAGCGGCTTCTTCCGCAGCCGAGGAATAAGGCTCGAAACCGCTCCGGGCGAGGTTCACCGGTACTGGCAACGCTGCGGATGCCAAGCCCAACGTTGAAAGCCTTGAAAATTGCCGCCGATTCATAGAAGACGCCCTCCAAGCCTCAATGGCAGACGGAAAACCCGCCAAACCCTATGCCTTATATGCTTTCATCAGAAAGATTGCAAGCCCATTTTGACAGGGAAAACAATCTTCGCTAATGAAAGTCGGAGACTGCCGGATGATAACGCCGCAAACCGGCGTTATCAACCGCGAGGTTGGATTGCCTGCTTTGGAACATTTTCCCTCACTCCTGATCGAAAGCTTCGTTCAGCGATGCTCGCCGTTTGCGTTCATGCCGCTCTCCCGGGACCTTTCGAAGAATCCTTGCATCTCTGCAATCACCAAGGCCGGATTACCGCCTTGCCGCAGGAAACGGTGAACCGCCGGGCCGGCCTGATCCTGAAACTGAATGTAGCCGCTATAGCGAGGCCGCAAATAGGCTCTGTCCAGTGTGGGAAGGGTGTTCCGGAAGAAATCGTGGGTGGCCCGATTCGTTTCTTCATCCGTCCAGGCGGAGCGATGTCCCGGCTGGCCGCCGCTCTGAACATAGATCGTCCTCTGACAATCGGCGGACGCAATATAGCTAACATATTCCAGTGCAGTTTCGCGATGAGGGCAGGCAGCGGAAATGGCAAGCCCCGTGCCTCCCAGTGTCGTCGGAGGGCGCTGGTCCCCAAGCACGCGGCAGACATCACCAAATTGCAGCAGCCTGCGCGCATACCCCTTGCGCGCGTAGTTTGAATATCCGTAAGCAAAGGGACAGTAGGCAATCTCGTCGCAGCGGGTCATCGTTTCATAGGTGGCAATGGGGTTCCAGTCGAGAATGTCATGGGGGCAGAGTGACACCAGTTCGCGCAGCCTGGCCAGCGCCTCAACTCCCGCCTCGGCGTCAACTATGAAATCCGGAGAACGAAATGGAGTCTCACCTAAAGCACAACAAAACATGTAAAAGTTCATGAGGCTATCAACCGGAATAGCAGGAAATGCAACTCGCTGTTGCTTTGCCAAGGCCAGGAGCTCGCCCCAGGTCTCGGGCACGCAGAGATGGTCCTGTTTAAGCAAGTCGGGCCGCCAGGCGCTCACCGGAGCGGCTGCATCAATGGCCAGCGCCCATTGGTGGCCACCATAGAAATAGCTCCGGTGGGAATTGCCAGCGGAATTCCGCCTCTGGTCATCCAAGAAATCGGCGCTCAAGAACTCATCCAGCGCCATCAGGACTTGGTGGCGCGCAGCGTATCCGGCAAACGGGTGGTCAATCACCAGAAGATCGAAAGTTTCCGCCAGCTTCTCGATTGGCGAATCCGCAAAATCCTGCAGGCTGCGCTTTTCCCAAACGATTTCCATTCCGGGCTGCGTTTCGCAAAAACGCTGGGCCGTCGCCACCATCGGCAGGAAGCCGCGCGAATGATTCCAGGTAATGCCTCGAAGCCGAGTACAGTTGGGAAAAGTCATGGGCAACTCTAATCTGGCGGAAGCATTCACCTCATTCAGGAACGGGTTCGCCGCCTCGATCGCTGGACCGGTACGCCGCCTCGACTAGAACCATCGTCTTCAGTGCGTCGTCTACTGCCGTGGGAGGTTTATCGTCCACGTCTTCGGCCCAGCGCATCACACTTCCCATCGTTCCAATGAAGGCGTCAGGAAACCAACTCCCCTTCAATTTAACCGACTCCCATAGAGGCAAGGATCCTTCACGGAGAATACAAAACTCCAATTCGTCGAGCTCACCTTCCGGATAATTCAGGAGCAGACCCATCTTCGCGACGATGGCTCCCCGCGTTCCTTCCCATTTGATGAAGCTCTCCTGGTGGCGCAAGCCGAACCGGTGGCCGTGATTGGCGGAGACGGAGGCCCGCAGTGTATCGCCGTAATCCAGAATGATGCTGGACCGGGCCGGAGCAAGGTGGGAGGGCGAGGCTTGCCTTAAAGTCTTGGCATAAACGCCGCGCGGTTCGCCGAGGAATGAACGGAGCAGGTCAAGGTAGTGGATGCTATGGTAAAGAATCTCTACCCGTGGCATCCCCTGCAAGAATGTCCACAGGTGCCAGGGCGTGTACACCGATACTCGCACTTCCATATCGTGCAATGCGCCGATCAGCCCCTGCTCGAGCAGACTTCTTGCTGCCAGCACATAAGGTGCGTACCGGAGCTGGAAGTTCACCGCAGCGCGCAATCGCTTGCGACGGCAAAGATCCACAATCTGCCGTGCCTGGTCCAGATTCTCACCCAAGGGTTTCTGAATCAGCACAGCGCGATCGTCCGGCAGACAGGGTAAAGTTTCCAAGAGGGCCGAAGCCGGGATCGCGATGTCAAACACTGCGTTGGCTGGAGCTTCAACCGTTGCCTCCGCCAGCGACGGGTAGACCCGCTCGATGCCGAATTTCGCGGCCAACTTCGATGCCCGCTCTTGATTCAAGTCATGAATACCTGCCACGGGGAAGCCCGCCTTGTGATAGGCCGGGAGGTGGGCGTCACGAACAATTCCCCCCGCCCCAATGATGATGATGGGCCGGGGGACCCTCGGCAGAGCGGGCTTCTGATTTAAGGCGAGTTGCGGCATAATGTTGCGTTGCCAGCGGAAGTATCCATTCTAGGCCCTGCAGAGGGTTTAGATATCCCAGTGGCCTGAACCGGTGGCCGGTTCCTTTGGAAAACGTAATTTTACGGATAAAATATGGCTTGTCAATGAAAAAGTCCTCCAAGAACTCCCAGAAATACTACGTTCCCGCCCTCGAAAAGGGCCTTGATATTCTTGAGGTCTTGGCCGCCGCGCAGGTACCGCAATCCCTCTCCGACTTGGCCCGGCGTCTGGGCCGCACCAGTAGCGAACTATTTCGAATGCTCAACGCCTTGGAGCGGCGGCATTTTATCGAAAGAGATCCGGTTTCTGGAAAGTGCCGGCTCACCTTGCGGCTCTACCAACTAGCCCACACCCATTCGCCGGTGGAGAAACTGCTGCGTCCCGCTACGATGCAGATGCGAACGCTCGCCGAACAAATTAAAGAATCCTGCCACATTAGCATCCTGGACGGCTCGCGGCTGGTGGTTCTTGCCCAGGCTGACAGCCCCGCCATCTATCGATTCTCTGTGGAGGTGGGCTCGGCGTTCTCGCCTCTTCGCACCGCCTCGGGACGTCTCCTTCTAGCCCATTGTGGCGAGGATGAATTCCGGCATTTCTGCGAAAGTTCTGAAGAGTACCGGCGATGGAATGTTACAGCCCGGAAGAAGCTCGCCGCCCAACTCGCAGAGATCCGCCGGAGGGGCTTCTCCGCGGCGCACAATGAGCCCATCATTGGCATCCGAAGCTATGCCGTGCTGGTGGGAAAACCGCAGATCAACTTGGCCGCAGCACTGGCCGTTGCCTCCCTGGATATGCGGGGCAAGAGGGATAACCGTCAGCAAATCCTTAAAGGTTTAAGGTCCACCGCCGCCGGAATCAATCGCGCCCTGGGACTGCAGCCATGATCCAATCGCGATACTTCGAACAATATGAGAATGCATCCGTCCGTGAGAGCCTGGGCCGGACCATCACTGAGACCGATGTGGTCCTCCATGCAGGTCAAAGCGGGGATTTTTATCCTCACCACATGGACGCCGAGTGGTGCAAGACCCAAGAGTTCAAGCAGCGCGTTGCGCATGGAACGCTAGTCTTTACCATCGCCATCGGACTCATTGCCTTGGACATCAACCCCGAAGCTTTCACTTACGGCTACGACCATTTGCGCTTCATTAAGCCGGTGTTTATTGGTGACACCCTGCACGCTAGGGTCACGGTGAAGGAGAAACGGGACGCTCTCAAGCGGCCCGATTACGGAATTGTGGTAGAGCTCGTCGAAGCCTTCAATCAGCGTCAGGAAACCGTGCTGGCCTGCGAGCACCTGCTCATGGTGAAGAAACGCCCCAGCCTCCCCCAGCGGTGAGCCTCCTGCCCGTCCGTGTCATCGCCGTATGATCCCACCTTTGAAGTTGACGCAAGGATGCAAATTCTGTTGACACGTTCATGTTTTCATAAATAGAATGCCTTTTCGCATACAAAATCTCAAGGCCAGACACCGGCGGGGCAAGAGCCCCCAAATAGGACTTTCTACATGAAACCTCTGGAGGGAATCCTCGTTCTTGATTGCAGCCAGTTCCTTGCGGGGCCCTGGGCTGCGCTCCGGCTGGCAGATCTCGGGGCGCGCGTCATCAAGATTGAGCGCCCGGCAAAAGGGGACCTGTGCCGCCAACTCTATATTTCCAACCTCGATCTGGACGGCGATAGCACGCTGTTCCATTCCATCAACCGCAATAAGCAGAGCTTTGCCGCTGACTTCAAAGACCCCACAGACCGCGCCCGCGTTGAGAAGGTGATCCAGCGGGCCGATGTACTGATACAGAATTTCAGGCCGGGCGTGATGGAAAAGCTCGGACTCCACTACCAAGCCGCGCGTACCATCAATCCCCGCCTGGTTTACGCACAAGTCACGGGCTACGGCCAACAGGGTCCGTGGCGCGACAAACCGGGTCAGGATTTGCTGGCCCAGTCATTATCGGGCCTTGTCTGGCTGAACGGGAATGCAGAGCAACCTCCCATGCCCTTTGGACTGGCTACCGCAGATATGTTTGCCGGAGCATTCCTGGTGCAAGGCATTCTGGCCTGCCTGGTGCGGCGAGGGAAAACCGCTGAAGGCGGCCTGGTGGAGGTCAGCCTGCTCGAGGCGGTGCTCGATTTTCAGTTCGAAGTATTGACCACTCATCTGAATGACGGCGGAAAGCTGCCACAACGAAGCGCTGTGAACAATGCCCATGCCTACCTCGGAGCGCCCTACGGCATTTACGCCACCGCCAGCGGCTACCTGGCGTTGGCCATGGGTTCCGTGACCCGATTAGGAGAGCTCCTGAACTGTCCGCCTCTCGCTAAGTATTCGGATCCCAAAACCTGGTTCATTAAACGCGATGAGATCAAGGGCATCCTTGCGGACCACTTGAAGACCCAGACGACCGCGCACTGGCTGAGCATCCTGGAACCCGCGGATTTCTGGTGCTCGGACGTCTTGAATTGGTCCCAATTGGTTCGGCACGAGGCCTTCAAGTCTCTCGATATGCTCCAGGAGGTTCGCCGCGACAATGGAGCCAGCCTGCTGACCTTGCGCTGCCCCATCCGCATTGACGGCGAGGTCTACAAGTCCAGCCGGGGCGCTCCCCGCACCGGTGAACACACGCGCCAGATTGCTGAAGAATTCGGCCTTTGATCGGAGGCTGCGTGCGGCGTGACCAACCTGCGAGATCGAACATGAAAGACAAGATTTACACAAGGAGTTGCAAGCTGTGAATCCCAATCCCGACCCTGCCACGCACCTGGAGATTCCGGTCTGGAATGCGGAAACCTGGTTCTACGAAGATTTTGAAATTGGCCACAAGATTCGTTCCCTTCGGCGGACCATCTCAGAAGGCGAGAGCATGCTTTTCAACGCCCTCGTTCTGGACATGCACCCTTACGTGGGGGATGAAGTCTTCGCCCGCAGTGAGGGCGTCTTCGGACAACGGCTGGTAGCCGGGGCGCTGGTTTTCAGCATGGGGCTGGGACTGGTTGCGACGAACTGCGTGAACGCATTCAGCTACGGCTACGACAAATTGCGTTTTATCAAGCCCGTTTTCATCGGCGACACAATCTACACCATTCGAACCAACCTGGAGAAGCGGCCCAAGTACAAGGACATGGGGCTGATCAAAGCCTCCTACGAAGTTTTCAAGAATCCGGGGGAACTGGTGCTCTACTGCGAGCATCTTCAAACTGTCAAATACCGCGATCCCACGCGGTGGCAGGGCCAAATCGAGAAGAGCTGATCGTGCCATCTTCGGCACAGGCTTGCTGTAACCCCTCCTCTGTGCGGAGTCCGAAAATAATCGGGGGCGACATCTAAGGAAATGAGCTCAAAACCCACGCTGTGCTCCACGACGGGGGTTGTAAGAGCTTATCCTTAAATAATGGTAGTGGATCAGTTTGCTGTAGCGGCGCTCTATGAGCGCCGGAAACTGTTGAGAAATAAAGTTCGGCGGTCACAGACCGCCGTTACAGCAGCGAAGATGTACCACTACCTAAATAATCCTTAAATTGCGAGACAAGTTGAGGCAAGCGGGTAGCGCAGAGTTTCGCATCCCAGAAACTCTGCGGCTTTTTCATCTTCGCCAATTCACGAACCGCAGAGTTTGAAGGGCGCAAACTCTGCGCTACCCGCTTTAGCCCGGATGGCGCCGGCTCTACAAGGCAAAGGTATTCAGTCAACGCCGCTTAAAGAGAATTTCTTCTCGCGATGTTGCCCAGCATCGCGGCACTGGGTTTTATGGTTCTCTGTTGAATGGCCCGATTAACCGCTACCATCCCGAACTTAGGTTCGAAGCCGGACATCCACTCGAAGTTATCCAGCAGCGACCAGGCCACATAGCCTCGCACATCGACTCCATCGGCAATGGCGCGGTGCAAGCCGACGAGGGCCCGCTGCACGTATTCCATTCGGCGAGAGTCATCCGTGGTGGCAATTCCGTTTTCCGTCACGATGACAGGCACACCTACTTCCTTGCTTGCATAGCGGACCACATGTTCAACACATTCCGGGTAGAACTCCATGTCAGTCTGCGTCAGCTCTGTGCCCTGGGGGGGAGGCAAATCCTTTTTGCCCACTAACGACCGCGAATAGGTTTGCACGCCGAGAAAATCGTCTTGCTTTGCAGCCTCCAGCCACGGGCCATAAACATCAGCCCGTTTTTCCGCCAGATGGCTGTCCGTGGGCGCCGCCTGATCGTCCGACATTGCAAGGGTGAATCCGACAGGCATGTTGCTCCGCACAGACTTCATCGCTGTTTTACCCTCGTGGTGTGCGGCGAGCAGACCATCACGAATCTTCTTCCCATCCCCCAGGAAAAAACTGGCGAATTCGGGTGTATTGAGTTGCTTACGAATTCTGGTGAGATTCCCCTGTAGCATTTCCAACAGGCTGCTTCCCGGAGGCGTCCCCGGCAGATTTATCCAGTTCAGCAATTGGGGAATATCCGGTTCATTGAAAGTCGACGCATAGCCCACGAGATCTCCCAGGTGCTTAGTCGCTCTCTCGCAGAAACGCGCGTAAAGACCGGGCGCGGCCGAATTTTGCCATCCGCCCTTGTAAGCAAACCAGCGTGGGACGGTGAAGTGAGAATAAGTGAGCAGCGGGGTCAATTGATGCTCGCGGCAAGCGGCTAGCATGCGCCGGTAATGTTCCAACTCCGCTCTTGAAAAGAACCCCTCTTCCGGCTCAATACGTGACCATTCCAGAGAAAAGCGATATGCGTTGAACCCGAGATCGGCCAACATGCTGATGTCCTGCGGATAGAGGTGGTAGTGATCGCAGGCATCGCCCGATGGCTCTTTGAACAGGCTCTCCGGAAGGTGCTCCACCAACCAGAGGTCACTGCTGGTATTGTTGCCTTCCACCTGGTGTCCCGCGGTTGCGCAGCCCCACAGAAAATTTCCGGGGAAAGCTTTGGACTTGTCGGCCGGGCCGGAAGCATCCGACGTAGATGGCGTGTCGCGGTTCGAAGACATTGCGATGGATCCGGTTCCGATCATTCCCACGGCCGCAGCGGAAACGCTCTGCAATAAGGTGCGCCGGGTAATGGGCTTCGATGTCGATTCAGAAAGTGGTGGTCGAGCTTTTCTCATGTCGCATTCTCCGTGGTAATCCGGAATTTCCGTTTTTGCCTCCCGACAAAACCGGCAACATACACCCGACCGCCGCTGATTCACCCAAAAGTAACATTTTTAAATTGCTTGACAGGTGTTCAGATAGTCCGGATAGCCGCATGCGCGCGTTGAGGGCTCGCACTGCGGCTCCGGTCACAACTCTGGGTGACCGGGAATACAACCTCCATTGCCGGGATTGGTGGTAGTGTCCCACAATCTGGTGTAGCGTGTGTAAACTATTTCGATGGCCGCCGAGGGCAGGTTGAGCCAGGAGATCACCCACGCCCTGGATATTTCCCGGCCCACCGTGCAATTGTGGCGGGCGCGTTTTCTGGCGCTTCGATTGCCGGGTCTGGAAAGGGACGCTCCCTGGCCGGGCCGAATCCCAAGCCTTTCGCCTCGCCAATCCAGACCGTCGTCGAAGCGCCCCTGCATTCGAGGCCCTCCAATGCTACCCATTGGTCGGTCCGGAGCATGGCCGGGGCACAAGGGATCAGTCGCATGGCGGTGCAGCGCATTTGGAAACAGCACAACCTCAAGCCGCATTTGGTCAAGACCTTCAAGCTCAGTCGAGACCAACATTTTCTGGAGCGGGTAGCGCAGAGTTTCGCATCCCAGAAACTCTGCGGCTTTTTCATCTTCGCCAATTCACGAACCGCAGAGTTTGAAGGGCGCAAACTCTGCGCTACCCGCTTAAAGCTGCCCTTCGCCTGCGTCTTCTCAAACGCCAGGCGAAACTGATAGAAACGGTGATCGGGGAGCTTCAGGCGATTGAAGACTGAGCGCGCGATCCAGCCCCGGCAATCGTTGGTGCCAAGCTGGCGATCCTCAACCACCATGACGCGGCAATCGGGAATCTCGATCCGCACCTGGCAGGGTGAGACCAGAATCCCGAAGTAGGTCATGGCGGCTTCGGGCCAATGCTGGAAGCGCTCGGCGAGGGTGCGCTCGTAGCCGGCCTCAACGGCGTAATACCTGAATCCGGCGCATTCTCAGAGGCGGGACGGCGTCTCGGTCGCGGATTGACTGGGTGTTTTGTAATTC
>Ga0207416_1001628_pt1 | contig 28357 bp, 25 predicted proteins | sample PaiPotPPM11metaG_FD_184107 | JGI IMG/M metagenome (GOLD analysis project Ga0207416, IMG submission 184107) | Iron sulfur acid spring bacterial and archeal communities from Banff, Canada, to study Microbial Dark Matter (Phase II) - Paint Pots PPM... ... | reverse complement strand
CCTTCCAGTGATCACGAGTGCACTTCTCTCGATGAAGCGCTCGAGAAGAAGCGTCTGGGCATGTGGATCATGATGCGCGAGGCATCCATGATTCGAAATTTGGTCGACCTCTTGCCTCTGGTCACGCAGTACGGAACAGATAACTGCATGTTCGTGACCGACGATCGGGAAGCCACGACGCTCCTCAAGGAGGGCCACATCAATTCGATGGTTCGTACGGCGGTGGAACATGGCATCCCGCCGGCAGACGCCGTCAAACTAGCGTCACTGAACGTGGCCCGGTATCACGGCCTTCGCGGGCTTGGCGCAATTGCACCCGGTTATGTGGCGGACATCCTGGTGCTGCCGGACCTGGCGATGTTTGTCCCCGACGCAGTCTTCAGACATGGGCGCCTGGCGGCCATCGATGGTGAGGTTTTGCCCTTCGAGGCCGTTTCGATACCTCTCTCCGTTACTGCGACGGTGCACGTTCGGTCAGTGTCGGCGGCCGACTTCGAGATTCCCGATGAAGGCTATGACTGCGTACGCGTGGTCGAGCTGGTTCCCAATCAAGTGGTCACGAAGGCGGCAATAGATCACCCCACGCGTCGAGACGGTTCGCTGGTTTCAGATGCGGATAAGGATCTCCTGAAACTAGCGGTCCTCGAGAGGCACCATGCGAGCGGACGCATCGGACTGGGATTTGTGCGGGGCTTCGGGCTACTGCAGGGTGCATTTGGATCGACCGTTGCGCATGACGCCCACAACATCGTCGTCGTCGGCGCGAGCGACGAGGACATGGCCACGTGCGTGCAGGAGCTCGCGCGGATGGGAGGAGGACTGGCGGCGGTTCGAAATGGCAAGGTTGTAGGCGAGCTTGCTCTGGAAATCGCCGGTCTCATGAGCACGAAGACCGCAGAGGAAGTAGCCGGCGCTCTGGATAAGCTCGAAGAGGTGCTACGAGGGATGGGCGTCAAGGTGGCGACACCATTCATGTACCTGGGCTTTCTTGCGCTTTCGGTCATACCCGAGCTGCGGGTGACGGATCTCGGAATCGTCGACGTTCGCAGGTTTGAGCTCGTTCCGCTGGGCGTTGGGTGAGCAGCGTTCTCCTTTCGAACTGCCGGCTGGTTGCCACGATGGACGACCGGCAGAATGAGCTGGCCGATGCGTCGATTGTCGTCGAGGATGGCTGGATCACCGCCGTTGAACGATCAAGGCCGGAGGGCAGCTTCGATCAGCTCGTCGAGTGCCGGCGGTTCCTGGCGATTCCCGGGCTGATCAACGCGCATCATCACCTATATCAAACCCTGACGCGGGGCTTTCCCCAGAGCGAGGGGAAGACACTCTTTCCGTGGTTGCAAACGCTCTACCCCATCTGGGCCGGTCTCGACGTTGACATGGTCCATGCATCCACCCGCACGGGCCTCGCCGAGCTGGCACTGTCCGGATGCACTACCTGTGCAGATCACCTCTATGTCTTTCCCGAGGGAAGCGACGGCTTTGTCGACGCGCAAGTGGAGGCAGCGCGCACTGTTGGGCTGAGATTCCACGCAACCAGGGGCAGCATGGATCTTGGGCAGAGCAAGGGAGGCCTGCCGCCCGAGTCCGTCGTGCAGGCACGCGAGGTTATCTTGCGTGACTCAGAACGAGCGGTCCAAGCGCACCACGATCCGGAGCCCGGCGCCATGATTCGCGTTGGATTGGCTCCCTGCTCGCCCTTTTCGGTGACTCCCGAATTGATGCTCGAGACAGCCGGATTGGCGCGTGAGCTGGGCGTTCGACTCCATACCCATCTGGCAGAGACCGTCGACGAAGAGGAGTACAGCCTACGTAAATTTGGCGTTCCGCCCGTGGAGCTGCTCGATCGGGTGAGCTGGCTCGAGGAAGATGTCTGGCTCGCGCATTGTGTCCACCTGAACCGAGAGGACATCGAGAGGTTATCGACCCGCGAAGTGAGCGTGGCTCACTGCCCGACTTCCAACATGTTGCTCAGCTCCGGATTGGCGCCGACAGCGCAGCTGTTGGCAGCAGGGGTAGCGGTCGGACTGGGAGTCGATGGAAGCGCTTCGAACGACTCAAACGATCTGCGCCAAGAGGTCAAGCAAGCGATACTTTCGGCACGGGCGCGAGACGGCGCCTCGGCTCTGTCGGCTCGGGAGGCGCTGCATCTCGCAACCCGGGGGAGCGCGCGATGCTTGGGTCGGACAGACATCGGATGCATCGCGCCCGGAAAAGCGGCAGACATCGTACTGCTAGATCTCGAGTCGTTAGAGTGCGCGGGAGGACGGGAAGACCCTGTCGCGATTGCCGTCCTTGGGGCTCCGCGCGTTCATTCGGTGATGGTACATGGCGAGTTCGTCGTTCGCGACGGGGAACTGACCAAGTGCGATCCGGAGGAGATCGCGCAGAAACACATTGAGGCTTCGGCTCGACTGATGCAAAAGTGGCGCGACGGATAACGCATTCACGTAGCCGAGGGCACCCAAAACGGGCCTCACTAGGGTAGGTATGCGCCCGATTTTCGTGGAAGCCGCCTACATTTTGTGTGTGGCCGGGAGGGCACCACACCCAGAGGGTACCCGGGGCTGCCCCTACAGCCCATATACGATGGCCGCGGCGCACGGTCAACGGGCTGAAGCCCTGAGCTACGTTCTTTCAACAATCGCATCCTCACGACCCATGGCCGGGGAGCAGGGCTCATGCACACGAGTTGCAAATGAGGCGGCACCGCCTGTATTTCTAAGAGGATCAATGAGTTGCCACCTCGATGAGTAGTATTCAGGGCCAGAAGGAGGGTTTGCAGCGCTTGTTAGACGGCTGAGCGCAGCCGAATTCGTGATCTCTCAGGGCAAATGATGTAGTTCCTGGCCTCAGGGGGGCTTTTTCGAGGAGGAGAGCATGTCCTTACGATTTGGACGAGCACTGATGGTGGCATTGACCGTGCTCGCAGTGGTAGTAGGTACGGCGCTGGGCGCCGCGAGCGGAAGGACCGCACCGAGGCTTGTAGTCGCGGCTCCGAACCTTCAATTTAACCAGGAGGGTGTCCCGGGGGATGTCGCCGCCCGTGCGCTCAACGCCCTGGCAGCGAAACAAAATCCCAAGGGTAGCGCAGCGGGATTGACCAATGTTCACTTTATCCTGAACTGGGTACCGAACGTGGAGTTCTCTGGACTGTGGATTGCGCAGAAGTACGGATGGTGGAAGCAGGCCGGCCTCAGCATCACGTATACACCTTGGTCTCCAAGCGTCTTTCCTGAAACGCAGGTCCCAGAACGAGGGGGAAATACCTTTGGATTTCAGGCCGGGGCGGCAATCGCAATCGCGCGCTCCAAGGGCGTCCCGCTCAAGGCGCTTTACACGGACACACAAAAGACCGTGTTCGGATTGACGGTGCTTAAGAAGAGCCATATCACCAAGCTCCAGGATCTCCGAGGCAAGAGGGTTGGGTATCAGTCGCAGGAGCTCTATGTGCCCGAAACCATGCTGGCCTTTGTGGGTCTAAAGCCCTCCGACTGGAAGCCCGTGCCGGTCGGATTCAACATCGTACAGCTCACTCAGGGCAATGTCGACGCATATCTCGTCTTCGTGACCAATGAGCCGATCGCGCTCAAACTTCAGGGCGTGCCGGCCATCACCTTCCCGGCCTACCAGTACGGGTATCACTTCTACGATGACGTGCTGTTTACCTACAACGGGCTGATCCAGAAGGATCCGACGCTGGTGAGAAAGGTCGTGACTAACGTGGCCAAAGGCTTCCAGTGGGCGCATAGCCACCCGGATCAAACTGCGCGCTTCACCGTGAAGAATTACTTCCCGGCCGGCAAAGGGGAGACGGGAGCGCAACATCTGCAGCAACAGATACTCGAGAGTCGGGCTTTCATTCCGTACTCGAAGGACAGTAGCGGCCGATTCAGCGGACTGATGTCGACGTCGTACTGGCAGGACAGTATCAATACCTTGTTCAAGTACCACCTCATTAAGTCCAAGCCAGACGCGGCGACAATTTACACGAACCAGTTCAATCCATACCGCTAAGTACGGTTTGACCATCTATGATAGGGGGATGCGAGACATCCCCCTATCAATTGGTTGAGGCCGGAACATGTCCTTTGTTCAGGTTCGAGGTATGTCGTACGCGTATCCCGGCACCGAGCCGGTAGAGGCCCTACGCGACATCAACTTCGAGGTGCGCCGCAATGAGTTCGTCTCGATCATCGGACCGTCGGGATGCGGCAAGTCGACCCTCCTGCGCCTGATCGCGGACTTGCTACCGGTCACCGACGGCGAGGTGCTGATCGATGAGGCGCCTTCTCACGCCGCCCGCCGAAAGCGAGATATCGGGTTTGTCTTTCAGGAGCCTGCCCTGATGCCCTGGCGCAGCTCGCTCAAGAATGTCCGTCTGCCTCTGGAAGTGCTCGGACGGGATGGGAACGAGGGGAAGGCCAAAGCGCAGGCCTTGCTCGAGCTGGTTGGTCTCCAGGGATTCGACGGAAAGCGTCCCGATGAGCTTTCAGGCGGCATGAGACAGCGGGTGAGCATCGCGCGGGCGCTTACCTACGATCCGCAGCTCCTTCTCATGGACGAGCCCTTCGGCGCGCTCGACCAGATAACCCGAGACGAGATGAATCAGGAGCTATTGAAGATCTGGGAGCGGAAGCAAAGCACGGTCATCTTTGTGACGCACAGCATATCGGAAGCGATCTTCCTGAGCGATCGCGTGGTGGTTCTCACGCCCAGGCCGGGCAGCATCGTCGACACCATCGACGTTCCTCTCGAGCGTCCCAGAGATTCGGGCATCAAGCGATTGCCAACATTCTTTGAGACCGAGACAAGAGTACTCGCTGCGCTGGAAGGGAGGCCTGTTCATGGCTGAGCCGCTGAAATTGGAGGAGCGCGCGCCCGCAGCCTCCCTGGCGATCCAGCCCAAGCGGGCCACCTCGGGCATGTCGGTGGACAGAATTCTTGGCTTCGTGCTTCCCTTGGCAGTGCTCATTGTCTTTCTCCTGGCATGGCAGTACCTACCGAAGGCGGTCGGACTCCACAAGTACGAGTTTCCGAACTTGAGCGACACCATCCAGGGGCTGCGCGACGACTGGAACATCATCGGCACTTCAATGATGATCACGCTCCAGGATGCGCTAGTTGGTTTCCTGCTGGGCAACGGGCTTGCCGTTCTGGGGGCCACGATTTTCATCTATTCGCGCAACATGGAGCGAGCATTCTATCCCGTAGCCATCCTGGTGCAGACGATTCCGATCCTCGTCTATGCGCCGCTGTTCGTCATCTTTTTCTTCCGCGTTTCAGTCTTCAAGAACGATCCGCAAGGAGCCGCGGTCGTGGCGGTGGCTGTGGTGATCACCTTCTTCCCCACGCTGGTGAACATGACCGTTGGCCTGAAGACGATTGATCCCCGCACCTACGAGCTCATGCGCTTATTGAACGCCTCGAAGACCCAAATCTTCCTCAAGCTGCGATTTCCCTCCTCCATACCATTCTTGTTCTCGTCTTTGAAGATCACCTCAACCCTTGCCTTTGTCGGTGCGCTAGTGGGCGAGTATATGGTCAACGGTGGGCTGAATCCGATCGGCCAGCTCCTGTCTCATGCCGGCGTAAACAGCGTGCTTGGATTCTCCACGAATCCCACCAATGCATCGGGGATCGGAGGCCAGTATCAGACCTTCTATTCACAGCTTGACTATCCCGGCCTGTTTGCATCTGTGTTCGCGGTTTCACTGCTCGCCATTCTCTTCTTTGGGCTGATGGTGCTGCTTCAGAGGATTTTTGTCCCCTGGCAGAAGACGCAGTAATTGTTACAACCCCAGCCCGGTGACCGTTAGGGTCCTGTAGCATCGACGTTTGAGGCTCGACAGGTCCTTTGCTACAATCACCAACGTGTTGCTCTGCGGGGGCACTACGGGTCGCGAGGTGCTGTGCTGCGAGACTCCCCCTTATTTAGCCAGCGAGTGGTGACCGTCGCGGTAGTCCTGTACGTGGCGGTTGTCCTGGTCGCCAGCTTCCATTTCAACCTTTCGCTCACGCCTGATCGCGTTATCCTGCTCCTGCTGATCCTGGGCCTGGCCACGGGTCGAGTGCGCCAATTTTTGAAGGATTGGTCGGTCTTTTTGGTCATTCTGCTCGCCTGGCAAGTGCTGACCGGCATGAGCAGGAACTTCGGTGAGCTGAAGCCGCACGTCACCGAAATGATCAACGTGGACAAGGCGCTTTTCTTTGGCCAGATTCCGACCATCTGGCTGCAGCAGCACTTGTACCACCCCGGCCACTACACCGTGTACGACATGGCGGCCCAACAGCGGTTCTATGTGCACGCGCAGCTGACCTGGTACGACGTTGGGGCGACTATTCTGTATTTTCTGCACTTCGCTTTCCCGATGGGTGTCGCCCTTGCCTTGTGGGTGTGGAAGCGTCAGATTTTTGTCGAGTTCATGGGCTCATTTCTGCTGCTGGCACTCGCCGGCTTTGCCACCTTCGTTCTCTTTCCGGCAGCGCCGCCCTGGATCGCGGCGAATTGGTGGCACTATATGCCTCCGGTGCAGCGCATCCTCGACGAGGGGACATATTTCTTCGGCGGTCAGCAGTCGTTTAGCGCCCTCTACACCTGGCTGTGGAATCACGGAGGCTGGGATGTGTTCGGAGCGGTTCCTTCGGAGCACGCTGCCTTTCCCTTCCTGTGCTTTCTCTACGCCCGACGCGCCTGGTCCCGAGGCGGGTGGCTGTCACTGCCCTACTGTCTGGGCGTTTGGGTATCGGTGGTTTATCTCGGCGAGCACTACGTAGCCGACGTTCTGGCCGGAATCGTCTATGCAGGCGCTGCCTACGCGGCGGTCCAGATCGCGCTCAGACGACGTGCAGCGAAGGAGCTCGCGGCCGCTCAGCAACCACTGACACCCAAGCCCGTCTCGAATTCGCTCAGCGCGTAACGCGGTGCCTATCCGGCGACTTGTCGCGACGGCCGCATCCGTCCTCGCGGCTTGCATCTTCCTCAGCTGGGAGCTGGCCCATCGCGGGGTTTACGCGTATGCACAAAGCATTTATCACGTGGACGATGCGGACGAGTGGCGGTACACTGCCTGCAGCCGCCTGGTAGAGCACGGACATGCGCTCTTCACCGAGGTCTTTTCAGCCCAGCCTCCGCTGCTGTTTGCATCTCTGTCCACGGGAATGCGCATCTTCGGGGACTCGATTGCGGGTGCGCGCTGGATCGAGATTGGATTTGGACTCGTCAGCCTGATCGGTGCCGCCTGGATCGCCAGCCTGCTCGCCGGCCCGTTCGCCGGTGCGACCGCAGCTCTCCTCCTATCTGTTTCTCCCGGCTTCCTCGTCTATTCTCATGCGGTCGAGGCCGAGGGGCCGATGATGGCGCTCGTCACGCTCTCTCTGGCGCTGGCGCTCACCTACGCGAAGACGGGATGGCGAGCGCTGCCGGGGCTGGCCGGCTTGAGTATCGCGGCGGCGATCTTGATGAAGCTGTTTGCCGCGGAGGCTCTTCTTCCGGGGATCTGGCTGGTTACCGCCTATCGCACCGAAATCCGGGGTCGCCGAGTCCAGGCCCTGTACACCTACCTCATCGGGGCCGCAGGCCCTGTATGCGCCGATTTTGCCTTTCTACATCCGTCTCAGCAGTGGGATCAGGTAATCACACTGCATGAGCGGGCTGCTCAAGCGCATCTGCCCGACCTGACGCCACCTGCCAAAATACTTGATCAATTCCTGACCCTGGACCTGGGACTGACACTCCTGGCGGCGGCCGGTATACTCGCGCTTGTGTCGATTCGGCGCTGGAAGGATGCCGGGTTCCTCGCGAGCTGGGTACTTGGATCGCTTCTGATGCTCTACCTGTTCCGGCCTCTATTCCCACACCATGCGGTCATCCTTCTTACGGGGCTCGCCGTGTCGGCCGGAACGGGCGCGGGCCTGCTCGCCGCCCAAATGCGTTGGACGAGGGCGACAGAGCGACGATCGAGATTTCCCGGCCTGAGAGGGGTGGTCATGAGGTGGCACGAGGCGATCGTTGATGGGCGGCCGGGAGGGCACCCATGCTCAGCGGGTCCCCAGAGCACAGCTCCGGCCCGCGGAAGGGCTGCCCCTACCGGACTAATGTCAATAACAACTGCGGTGGGGGGGCTGGTCGTGGCGATCGCAACCGTCGGATACCTTGCGTTGATTCCGCGCCTAGCGCATGACGATCGACACGTGCTTGTCGCCTACAATCGGCCGGCGGTAAGGAGCCTGTCAGACTTCGTGAGGCGCCACTCGGCACCGACAGACTTCGTAGCGCTAGACGATCTCGCCGTCGCGGATATGGCCCATCGACTCGTACCACCACCACTGTGCGACCCATCCAATGTACGACTTAAGGCCGGGTATTTGACGGCCCAGGACTTGATCGACAGTGTGTTACGGTACCATGCCAAATTGGTGCTGCCCTCAGCCGGTATCTACCAGCAGGTCGGTCCGTTCATCGCCTGGCTGGATCAGCATGGACATAGACGGCCGGCGCCAGATGGTAAGCTCGCCTACTTTCTTACGGCCCGTTGAAAAAGCTCGGAGCGGGCGGAGCGGCACCCGGAGTCTTCCGGTGCAACGCGATGTCTCGTCTATATTGCTTGTGGCGGGCGAGCTGGCCCATGGCCAAAAATTCGAAGTAGCCCTTTTTGTCGATGCGGACCTCAACGGGCGGCCCGCCGGGGAACTTGATACGGTATCTTCCCGAGCTCGAGGTCACGGTGCTGGGCCGGCCGGTTCGCCCAATGCGGACAAGCGCACCGACTACCGGCTTGTGAGTCCTGGCGTCCCTGACGATCCCGCGCAGCAATGCGGTGTAGGCGCTGGGAGGAAAGTTGGTGGGAGTGGCCAAGGCAATAGGTTTCACGGTCGGCAGCTTGACCGGAGTGGCATTGGGGTCAACCGATGGGATGCCTTTCACCGTTTTGACAGGGACCGGCGAAGTTTGAGGAATCGTTGCGACGCGCGGGGCAGGGGTGTCAGTAGGCCTGGGACTACTAGAGCTTCCGCCGCACGCTGTAAGCACCACGCTCGTCGCAAGGAGTAGGACCGTGTAGCGCATTAATTGCCTTTCTGACGAATGATGTTGGGTGTTCTCTCAATGTACCGAGGTCAATTGGGGACAGACCGCATAGTACACCGCCAGCGTCTCTTGCGCACAACGCCTCCATGTGAACTGACCGGCTCGAGCGATGCCACGCAGAGACAGATCGCGTTGCATGTCTCGATCGCCGGCAAGCTTCGCCATGGCATCGGCCCATGCTTCGGCGTCGGTGGGGCGCACGAGGAGAGCCGCGTCGCTCACGACCTCAGGAAGCGACGACGCATTGGCAACAATGGCCGGGGCGCCTTGCGTCATCGCTTCGAGCGGCGTGAGCCCAAAGCCCTCATACTGCGAGGGGTGCACCAGTGCGAGACACGAAGAGTAGAGAGTTTGCAGCTCCGAGTCACGTACGTATCCCTTGAAGCGCACCAGCCGATCTAGCTGCAATTTGCCCACCAAACTCATTACGCGCTCGTGGTGGAAACCCGGCTTGCCTGCCACCACGAGCGGCAGATCGATGCCCCGGTCCGAATTGATTCTCATCGCCCTAATCAGGGTCTCCAGATTCTTGCGGGGTTCGACGTTCCCGACGAATAGGAAAAATGGGTCCTCAGAGACTTGCCTGGGCCCTGCAATGCTGAAGGCGGGGCGCGGCGCGAGATACGTCACGCTCACGCCATCCGGATCGATGTCGTATCGCTCCACGATCTCTCGTTTGGTGAATTCTGAGATTGCGATGACATGCGCTGCCTTCCGCAAGCTCAGTGGTACGAGAGCGTCAAGAATGCGCCGCACGCTCGGTCGGAACCATTCGGGATGCAGCGCGAAGCTGATGTCATGCACCGTCACCAGCCCCTTGCAGGGCAGGACTGGCGGTAGAACGTACGTTGCGTGAAACAGAGATAGGTTATCGCGGACCGCGATGAAGGGCGTCGCCAGAGGAATCCTGACGAATGATGACCGCGGCCAGATGCGGTGCACGCGGTGAATGGTGAGGGCCGGCCGTCCCAGAGCATAGACGTCGACCGCGAATCCAATCTCGCCGAGTCCGTTCAAGATTCCCAGGGCGTACGTCTCATTACCGGTTTCACGCTGCCCGACCATGTGGGCATCGAAGCCAACTCTCACGTGTCCGCCCGGCTCATGCGGGCCGCAGCCACTCCGATCCCGGCGACGATCCACGGATACGTAAACCAAAAGCCACTCGTGGTCTGAAATGCAACGAGCAGTGCCGTGACACCTGCAACGCACCCTGCGATCAATAACGATTCCTGACCACCTTTGCGCACTGCCCTGATAGTGAAACGGTAAAAGGCGATGAGGAACAACAGCAAGGCAGCTAAACCAAGCAACCCCGTATCGTGGAGAGTCAATAGAAAGAGATTCGGGAGCCACGGGTGGGGCTGGCCGGGCGCTGCCCCAAAGTTGAAGCTACCCGTGCCGCTGCCAAAGAGCGGGTGGTGACGCCAGTCGGCGAGAGCAGCATTGAAAATGACAAACCGACCGGACGCCGAGCTCGAGTGAAGATTGATAATGTCGAGGATTCGGCCGGCGAAGGGCGTCGCGGACCCCACTACCAGACCGGCCAGGCCCAGGATTGGAAGTCCTGCCACCACAGGCAGCAAAGACGAGCCGGGTCGCTTTGCGGCAACGAGCAGCGCGGCGAAGATCAGGACGCCAAGGAGCAAGCCAATCCATACCGTACGGGTCAAACTGGCCGCGATTCCGGCCAGCACGATGATCAGGCCGGCCGTATGCAGAGGAGACCGCCGGCCCTCGGCATAGTCGGCCAGCATCAGGAAAAAGTTGCCGAGTAGGAGACTGCCGAATATGTTGGCTTCCCACGCTGTTCCGTAGGCCATGGGGAGGCCGAAATCACCCAGCTGGACGCCATACGATGTCAGATGCACGGTGTACGCGATCAGAAAGAGGAGTCCGAGCCCGGCTTCCAGTACCGTGATCAGCCAGATTGACCGCATGGCCCGCTCAAGGTCGGTCTTCCGCCAGATCAGCGCCGTAACCACGATGTAGGTAAGAACAGACGCAACGATTTCAGCGTCCAGTTTTAAGCCTCGCGCCTTTTCCGTCGCGAAGAGAATCGTCGACACCACGTTCAATGCCGTGTACGCCAGAAGCGGACGCAGCAGTGGCGATCGCAGAGAACGTGGCGGGAGGGTCCGGACGGCAACACGATTGACCAGAACCAGGGCCAGAAGAAGGACAAGCAGAATCTCGACACGAATTTGCGTGCCCTGCCAGGAAATGGCCACCCGGTTCGCAGCCGAAGCGGTGACCAGCATCGGCAAGGCCAAAGCCGGCCATACCAACACGCAAATAGCGCCAAGAGGAAGGAGCAAAGCAGCACCGGCCACGGGCGCGAGAAACACCGCCGCGCCCGCGACCCCTGCCCCGACCAGGACAGCCGAGGGAAGCATCGATCGAGCTCGCCCGGTCGCAATCAAGCCATGCTCCCGGCTATGCAGCCATACAACGCGTCGTACTGTCGAATCATGAGGTCGACACCGAATCGTTCTCGAGCCGCGATGCCCGCGTTCCGGCCAATTTCGCGCCGGCGTCCGGCGTCCGTAAGGAGATGTGCGAGCGCCTGGGCGAATGGCCCGGGCGACGCCGGAACGAGTAAACCCGTGGCGCCCTGGTCAATGGCTTCTCGCATCGCCGGCAGGTCCGAAGCCACGACCGGTCGCTCGGCCATCATGGCTTCGAGGGGCACGAGTGGAAAGACATCGAAGCGAGAGGGGACGGCCACGACGTCGGCGGCGTGAAGTACGTTTACTGTGTCACTCCTGAAGCCGGTGAATCGAACAGCGGCACTCACTCCAAGCTCTCTTGTCTGTCTACCTAGCTCTGCCCGTTTTTCGCCGTCTCCAACCAATACCACTTTGGCAGCCGGGACGCTCTGGAGCAACGAGGGCACGGCGTCGATCAGAATGTCAAACCCCTTTTGATCGGTGAACCGACCAACGGCCGCAACCACCAGGTCATCCTGGGCGAGTCCCAGCTCTGCCCGCAGCGCAGCGGGTGAGCACGTTGGCTGCTCGGAAAGCACGCCATTGTAAATGGTCACGATACGCTCGGGCTCGACCAGTCCGCGCGAGATATACTCGTGGCGGCTGGTTTCGGAACAGGTGATTACTTTGGTCGAGACCTTCGAGGGAAGCCATTCGGCCAGGTGATTGCGGACGCGGTTGCGCCGGTTGGAATCCGTTATGAAGCTGGGAAAATGTGCAGTGTAGATAGCGGGCGTGCCGGACAGGCGCGCCGCCAGAGCACCGTAGAAACCCGCGAACTGGCCGTGCAGGTGCACAAGATCAGCGCGGCGAAACCAGTGGTTGAGCAGCGACAGAGACGCGGCAAAGCTGTACTTGCCGGCGAACGGCACACGCAGCGTCGCGAGGCCTCGACACGCCGCCGCGGACAGGAGAGGGCCGTCACCGGCCGCTGCAATCGTGTGGACGCCGACGGCTCGGGAAGCAAGCTCGAGCACGACGCGTGGACCGCCACCGATAGCACCGGAGTGAATAAGGTGCAGGACTCTAGGCGACCGAAGCATAGATTTGCAGCGCTCTCCGGGCACTCGCGCCCCAGCGGAACTTTGCAGCCTGACGCCGGCCGCGATCGGAAAGAACGGCGCGCAGCGCGGCATCTGAGTAAAGACGCCGGATGCCGGCCGCAATCGCCTCGACATCATCGGGATCGACCAGGATGGCTGCCTCGTCGAGAACCTCGGGCAGGCTCGAACGATTGGAGGCCAGAACCGGTGCACCTCGGGCCATGGCTTCGAGCGGTGGAAGCCCAAACCCCTCCGCGTAGGAGGGATAGAGAAACGCCGTCGCTCCGCTGTAGAGCGCAGGCAGCGCAGCACGCGGCACCACTCCAAGCACCTTTACTTTCTCCCTAATGCCAAGCTGCGCCACCAGGGGCATGATCCGTTGCCGAAAGTATGGTCCGTCCTCGCGGCCGACGATGGCCAGCTTCGTGTTACCCGGCTGGGACAGAGCGAAGGCCCGAACTATGCCCTCTAAATTCTTCTGCGGCGAGAGTACGCCAACCGAGAGGACGTATTCGTCCAGGTCATGACCTTCGCGCAGCCTAGTCGCTTCTTCGGAGAGCGGAGCGTCGAAGAACATCTCGTCGACGCCCGGGTAGAGCACTGAGATGCGTTCCCGCGATACGCGGAGCACACGGCCGATCTGGCGAGCTGCGTCATTCGAGTCGGCGGCGATTTGCGTGGCCAATCGCGACGCAATCACGGTCTGAGCGCAAAGGCCTGCCCAGGATGTTCTCATGCCGGGTCTCCACCACTTGTTCCACATCAAAAACATATTGACATCGTGAAAGGTCACTACTTTGGGACCACGCCACAGCGGAAGAAAGTAGCCCGGCGAATGATACACATTGAGTCGGTCTCGGAAGGCAGCGCGGGCCAGGGCGATCAGGCTACGCCCGGGCTGCCGCCAACCATCGACAACTCGCCGGCGGACATTGGGGGCGGCGAGAGCGAAGAGTGGATTGTCTCTGTCGTCGCCCGGCCGGAAATACAAAACGAACTCGTGCTGATCGTGTTGGACCAGGGCGCGCACCAATCCATGCGTATACGAGCCGGTTCCGGTGCCCAGGGCGGCCGCCCAAGACGCGTCGATTCCGATTCTCATGCTGCGCCGAGTGCCTCACTGTACAGAGCGGCATAGGCACTGGCCGCACGGCTCCAGCTGAAGAATCGGGCGCGTTCGACGCCTCGCCGTATCAGATCGTCTCGAAGCCGGTCGTCACACGTCAATCGTTCAATCGCTGTGGCGATCGCTTCAGTGTTGAGCGGATCCACGACGAGAGCGGCCCCTCCCGTGGTCTCCGGCAAGGAGTCTCGGTTCGAGACGATGGCGGGACAACCGCAGGCCATCGCCTCGAGAGGCGGAAAGCCAAAGCCTTCGCGCAGCGACGGCAGTGCAGTTGCAGTCGCGGCTCGATACAACATGACCAGATCATCATCGGCCACGTGTTCAAGGAGGGCAGTGTTCATCAGCATTTGGTGCTGACGAAGCGCGTGCACGAAGCTCCGCCGGCCTTCAGCTGTTTGGTGCTTGCCAACCTTCACGAATTGAAGTCCGGGAACGCGTGTTCGAGCCGCGGCGACTGCAGCTACTAGCCGCTCGAGGTTTTTCCTGGGCTGCTCTGAACCCACGTAGAGAACAAACGGTTGCCGAACTCCCAGGTCTCTCAAGGTCTGATAGTTCACGGGGCCCGAACGAAAGTTCGCCGACAGGCCAAGAGGAATCACACGAAGCTTGTGGCGGACGCGAGGCGCATAGTAGCAGATGCGATCGGCGACGGCGCGTGAGTCGCACGCGATGAAGCGCGCCCCCAACATGCCTCTAAATGCGGCCAGAAGGTGAAACCTCCGGTGCGATTTGAGCTGATTGCGATCGTCGAGAGCATCCTCGAGCTGGATGAGATCGTGGCAGGTGACGACCACGGGGGTCCTCAGGAGGGGGACGACGTGGGCATACCAGCTGTTGGTAATGTGCAGCAAAGGTGGTCTGCGGGCCGCCAGCCAAACTGGTAAAGCTCCGTACACAAAAGGGAAAAGCAGCTTACTGCTGTAAATACCGAATCGAACAGGCTGAACGTCGTACCGCGGATCGCTGCCGAGCGCCTCCAGGAGCGTCTGCCCGGCGCGCATCAGCCCCGGGGCCATAGCATCGGCTCCCTGCAGGAAATCGACGCGGGTTGTCATGCAACTGCACCCCGCCCGCTCAGCACTTCTTCGATCCAGCTCATGGCTCGCTCCGTCCTGCGCTGCCAGGTGAAAGATGCGGCAATCTCTTCGCGCTTTTGAGCGAGAGATGGATGCTCCGCCAATGCGCCGTCCGCTAACGCCGAGAACTCGTGCGCAGTCCTACCGCGGTACACCGCATCGCCGTCTCCCACGATTTCTGAGACGGCGGGAAGGGGCGTCGCCACGGTGGGCTTTCCCAGAGCGAGATAATCGAACAGCTTGGCCGGACAGACCGCCTCGGTAAGCTCATCCAGTACGAACGGGATGAGCGCGATGTCGAAGCTATTGACATAAGACAGAGCCGCTGTGTATGGCCGATTGCCGAGCAGATAGAGGTTTGGCTGGGTGCGGAGTGGAGCAGTATCGCCACCCCCAACGAACACGAAGGACCAGCTTGGACGCATGGCGACGAGCTCGTCCACCAGGCGCCAGTCCATGCGAGCGTCAAACGAGCCGAGGTACCCAATGATGGGACGTGGCAAGCCTTCCAGCTCCGGAGGCACCCCGGCGGCGCGAGCGCGGCGCGCTGTATCAATATCTACGCCATTTGGAAGGTAGCGTATCGGTGCCTGGCCAGCCTTCGCTTCCACCAGTTTGTGCGATACTGCAAACGCCAAATCCACCTCTTGCAGCAGGCGCCGCTCGATGTCGAGCGTGAATTGCTTCCGCCGCGGATTGACGCGGACATAGTCGTACTCGGTATGGTCGTCGTAGATGTCGTAGACGGCAAGGCCGTGAGGAACATCGCGCACGATCTCAGGAAAGAACCACCAGTAGAACCACAGGAGAGGATTGCTGAAGTCCAGCCGAGCGAGCGTCGAGCGCAGCTGGCGTACGACAAGAGAGGCGCTGACCCGTCGCATCGACGGCGGATAGGAAAGCGGAAAAGCGGCGGCGGCGCCTGTCAGCGGCGATACCCACAGACGATCGTCGACCTGCTCTACCCGCGTTCCGGAGAAGACACTTTCGGTTAGGTCCGACCAGCTATGGAATCCGGGCAGGCGGCCGGCAGCCCGCCCTACCAGAGAAACATGAGTATTCCGGAAGAGGTACAGCACACGATGCTCCCGTGCAAGAAGGCGAGCCGTGTGATGCGTCGGAAAGTTCGTGTCAGGCGACCACGGCCCGCCACCAACGACCACAACGTCCATGCTTAGAGCGTACACTGGTGCGCATCGCGAACCGCCCGTCGGCAGCACATGCTCCGCGAGCCCGCGAAGTGCACCGGGGCAATCCAATCGAGCGCCTGCAGCCAGACCTCGACGGGTTCGTGAGTATGGCGTGCTCGCGCGGGAGGTGTTTCTGAACTGGAGCCTGCGGGTAATCGGATATCTGGCACGACACTACTTGCCAGGGGGTCGTATCCGCCTGGCTCGCTTTCTTGTTCGCCACTTTGCCGGGCGTGAAGTGGACTACGTCGATCAATGGGGCTACACGCGTACAGCACGCCTGCCGGAGGAGATGGAGGCGCTGGGATTCGTAGGGTTTCGACCATTGTCGAGCGATCACTGCCGATATATCCGACCGGGTGACTGGGTTATCGACGTGGGAGCCAATGTCGGACTCGTTACGGCAGAACTGTGCAAGCTGGTGGGCCCGGATGGTCGGGTTTGGGCAATTGAACCGCTTCCCGAGAATGTGGCGCGACTTCAGGCATTCAAGGTCCTGAATCACCTGACGTCGCTTCACATCATAGAGGGAGCGCTCTCCGACTGCAGCGGAAATGCTTCACTCGGACTCCCGCGTGGTGGAGGAAGTGCTCATGCTTCGATAACGAAGTCGTGGGACACAGCGGGCTCGGTCAAGATCTCGACGTGGCGCCTCGACGATCTAGCGTTTAAGGCGCCTCCGAGGACCCTTTCCTTCATCAAGATTGACGTGGAAGGTTTCGAGCCGCAGGTGCTCGAGGGAGCGCGCCGCACGTTATCCGAGATGCGGCCCGTGGTTCTGTGCGAGTTCAATGATGTCCTGCTTCAGGACGCGGGAAGCTCGTCAAAGGAGCTGCTACGCCGTTTCGAAGACCTGGGATACGCTCCGAAGGACAAAGGTCCACAACTCGACGGGCTAGTGATGGACCTTCTCCTGCTTCCAACGTGACCCGCTATCCCGAAGAATTGATACCGCTGGCGACGTCTCCCCTCACCCCCCAGCCCCTGACTGGGGTAGGTATGCGCCCGATTTCGCGGAAGCGGCCTACATTTTGTGTGTGGCCGGGAGGGCACCCACAAGGGGCTGCCCCTACGACGCCTGCCGTGGGAAATACCTACCCCAGTCAGCCCCCCAGCCCCCTCTCCCGAACCTCGGGAGAGGGGGAGCCTCGAAGACGCGCGTCGAGGCGGCACCCCGGCCCCTCTCCCACACGGCTGAGTACCCGACAGTTTTTGGGAAGAGACAGCTCATCAGGTCCAAAAGCTGCAGGCCGGAAGAGATGATGAACTCCCAGCCACAGGAGGACCTGATGAGCCGACAAGCCATGATGCAAGAATGTGACCAGGCATTCCAAGAAGTGTTTCCCGACATGCCGCGCCCCGAACAGAAAGCCCTGGCGAGTCTGGTGACCGGGGTGGTGTGCGAGCAGCAAGCCAATCTTGCCAAGGCCAGTGCCGGCATGCCCGGCCCCGCACAGAACACCAGTAAGGAGCGCCGCGCCCAGCGGCTGATGGCCAATCCCCGGCTGGAGGTCCCGCGCGCCCAGCGGCGCCTCGTGGCCCGCGTCCTGGCGCAGTGCCACGGCCAACTCGACGTGGCGCTCGATGCCACCATCACCCGCAAGACCACCACCCTCTGCCTGGCGGTGTGCTGGCATGGCCGCGCCATCCCGCTGCTCTGGACCACCTGGCGCAGCCAGGAGCGGGGCCAGGACTGGAAGGGAGCCATCCGCCGCATGGCAACGGACCTGGCGGCGGGCCTGCCCGAGGATGTCACGGTGGTGCTCTTGGCCGATCGGGGGCTGACCGGGGAGCCGCTCACCCGCCTGGCGTCCGAGCACAACTGGCATTACCTCTTGCGGGCCCAACGCCAGACCCAGATCCAGCGGCCGGATGGGGTTATCTGCTCCCTGGCGGAGCTGGTGCCCACGCCCGGCAGGAGCCAGTGCCTGGAGCAGGTGCGGATCTATGCCCCACGGCGGAAACGCAGCAAGCGCCAGCGGGCCACGGGAGGAAGCAGCTGGGAGCGGGTGTGGCACCAGGGAATGCTGGCCAACATCGTCGCGGTCTGGCGACGCAAAGAGGAAGAAGCCTGGCTCCTGGTCACCGACCTGCCTGCCGAGCTGGCCCGCTGCGCGGAGTATCGGCGCAGAACCTGGGAGGAGGAGCTGTTCCGGGACCTCAAGAGCTTCGGCTGGGGCTGGCAGCAGAGCCACCTGGACCGGCCGGAGCGGGTGGAGCGCTTGCTGCTGGCCCTGGCCCTGGCCACCTTCTGGGTCTTCTGTGTGGCCCAGCGGGTGCTCAAAGCCGGCCGACGCCCACTGCTGGAGGCACGCTCCCACCGCTGCTACTCGCACTTCCAACTCGGCCTCCGCTTCATCAAACGCCTGCTCACCAACGACGAGCCGGTCCCGGTCCTCTTCCACCTCTGGAAGGAAACCTTCCCATGTCCAAAAACTGTCGGGTAGTCAGCTCCCACACGGTGGGAGAGGGGCCGGGGTGAGGGGACCTCACCAGCGGTATCGACTATTGATGCGCGCGGCCTACAAATGATTCGAGTTGAGCTTCTGCGCCACGACGAAGGCGTTAGGGCGGCCATAGAACGGTCCGAGGAACCACCGGTACACCAGAGCGCGTCCCCACTCGCGCTTGGGAAGACCGCCATGGTAGGTACCCTTGCGGAGAACGTTCAGACCTACGTCCTCGGCCATCGTTGCGATGAGGGCCAGCGGGTATGGTCGAACGTGCGTCGGGTCAAGCCAGAATGTTTCGCCCATCACACCAAAGTCGCGCGGGTTGGGGGTGACTACAACGAGAACCCCCGCCGGAACCAGAGCTGTCGCGCACCGTGAAAGGAGCTCTTGTGCCTCCTGGTACCGCAGATGCTCGATGACATGACTGCAAAAGATGCCCCCAAAGCGCGTGGAGGTTGTGCGGAGGTAATGCAGGACGTCGGACTGATATGCGGTGAAGCCAAGCTCTTTGCAACGCTCGACAGCAGGGCCGTAGGTGTCGATCCCGATTGCCTCTAATCCGCTCTCTTTGAGCAGCTGGAGAAAGATGCCTCTACCGCAGCCAACATCGAGGACCGGATGACCGGGCAAGAAACAGCGCACGAAACGCTGCTGAGTGCGACGAACCTGTTTTGGCGAGCCACCAAAGAGATACGGGTCGGCGCACATCCCTCTCTGACTCCTCCCCGGGTCCATGTATAACCCGTATAGCTCACGAACCCTCGGTGGCGGCCATGGAAGGCCGCACTACACGAGTAATCCAGGTATAGTATTGCGTGGTTCTCCAGAGAGCGAGAAGTGGCTTCCTTCGTCCCTCGCTGCGCGCTCGCGTCCTGATGCACACAGGGCTGCAGCTTGGTGGAAAGGCCGTCACTCTGCTGGCCGGCGTCCTTCTCCTCTCACTATTGACGCGCTATCTGGGCGTTCGCGGCTTTGGTCGCTACACCTTCGTCCTGGGTTTCACATCGCTGTTTGCCGTGCTCACCGACCTGGGATCTCAAGCCCTGGCGGTGCGGGAGATGGCGCGCCATCGTGACCGAGCAGATCGAGTGGCCGGCCAGTACTTTACGGTAAAGGCGGCCATGGGTGCCGCTTCGGCGCTGGCCGCCGTGGTGCTTTCATTGGTGCTGCCCGTCCATTCGCTTCGGGAGCCCGGCGTAGTGTTTGGCATCGTCATCTGTGCCGTCGCGCTGCTTGCAGCGCCACTCGGCGGAACGGCGATCGCGGTCTTTCAAACTGCGCTTCGCATGGAGATACCGGTCCTCTCAGACGTCATGGCACGCCTGCTCATGCTGGCCGGAGTTGCAGCGCTGGCAGCGGGACTGACGGCCAAAGGGGCATCCCCGGCTATGAAGCTCGACCTTGTGCTGCTCATCTCGGCGGCAACCGGTGTCATCGGAGCGATCGTGATATTCTTCGCGGCTCAGCGTTTCCTGCATTTTCGTCCCGTCCTCTACGACCGCTTGCTTCTCTGGCCGATGGTCCGGGACAGCGCTCCACTGGCAATCGTGCTGGTTGTTGGGATCATCCACTACCGTATTGACGTGTTCATCCTCGCCGCGATGAAGGGGAGCAGCGCCGTTGGGCTCTACGGAGTGGCCACCAAATTGCCCGATGTGTCGCTCGCGGTGTCGGCAATGTTCATGAGCGTGGCATTTCCCGTCTTGAGCCAGCGTGCCGCGGGCGAGCAGGCACCTCTACGACGCGCCTTTCAGAAGTCGCTCGAGTTCATGCTGATCCTCGGCGCAGGAATTGCGATCTTTGCCGCCGTGCTCTCTCCAACGCTGGCCCGATTGGTCGGCGGTTCAGGATTCGGTGACGCCGCAGCACCCCTTGCCGTGATTGCCTTCGCCATTCCAGTAATGTTCGTCAATCAGGTGTTCTCGCACATGGTGGTGGCGGCTAATCGTCAGTTGATCGGCGTCCCCGTGGTGCTGTCGGCAGCGCTGGCCAACGTGGTTCTCAATGTGTTGCTGATTCCACATCTTGGAGTGACGGCACCCGCTCTGGTCACCGACATCACAGAGAGCCTCAGCGCGATTGGACTGGCGGTTGTTATGATTCGACATTATCGATTCGCCCCGTCTCTTCTCACCCCGGCGAGAATTCTGGCCGCCGCGGCACTTGCCGGGTCTGCCACCCTGGTTGTACGGGGCTTTAACCCGTACGTGGCGGCGGTGCTCGGCCTGGCTGTTTATGCCACCGCTCTTGTGCTGACGGGTGCCATTGGCCGCGACGACGTGACGGCGCTCTTGCGAGGGGAGGCGCCGGCATAGTACGGCCCTCAGGACGGCGAGTAGGTGGGGCAACGGCCGCGACGGCCGCGCAGGGCGTCGGCCACTGCACGCAGGACGGCCAACTTGACGGCGGGCCGGCGAAAACTTCGGAGACCGAACAGAGGGCCGAGCGCCCACGCCCAGAGGAGCGGTTGTCTTACCAACAGCCAGCCGACCGATTCACCCGTGGCCCGCGATGCAAACAGAAGCAAATTGCGGAGCATGTAGTAGAGAAGGAGCGGCCGCGAGTGCTCGGTCGACGCTCCATAGCGGTGGTAGATCCGACAACGGTGCGCCCGGCCAACTAGCCAGCTGCTCTTCCAGGCCCTCCAGCAGAGGTCGGTGTCCTCGAAGAGGTGAAAATAGCGCTCGTCGAATCCTCCGAGCTCTTCGACCAGCGCTCGCCGTAAGAGCATGCTGCATCCCGGCGCCGTGTCGAGGAGCTCAAGTCCCATGTCACCAAAGCCAGACTGGTTTGAGTCGGGGCTCGGTGTCGGCCGCCGAAGGCCGGGCGGAAAGCGGTTCAGCGGCTCCGGCTCACGCGTTCGAGAGTTGAACACGACGGGACTCACGATGCCCAGGCGAGGAACGGCCTCCATCACGCAAATCAACGAGGTCAAGCATTCGGGCGAAGGCTGGGTGTCGTTGTTGAGCACCCAGATGTACTGCGCGCCATCGGACAGAGCTCGCTGCATCGCGATGTTGTTCCCTGCTCCAAAACCCAGATTGCTACCAGTTTGGATCAGTGGGATATCTGGATGCGCCCTTCTGATCTCGGATTCCGAGCCATCTGATGAGCCGTTGTCGACGACGACAACCCGGTAGCGAGGATAGGTCAAACCACGTAGCATCGCAAGACAGTGGACGGTATCCCGCCAGCCGTTCCAGTTCAACACAACAACATGCACCAGCGGAGTCGTTCCAGGATTCGGGTCCATGACGCCCCATCGTACCCCCGATGCGTGGCAGTGCTGAGCGAGGAGAGCATTCCGAGCCGGTGCGTTTGGATCACCGGCTACAATTTTGGGTTGTGAAGGCTAGTATCGTCATTCCGTCTTATAACTACGGCCGGTATCTGGCCGAAGCCATCGAGAGCGCTTTGGAGCAGACACGACCGCCTTGCGAGGTGCTCGTCGTAGATGACGGTTCGGGCGATAACTCGGCGGCGGTGGCCGAACGATATCCCGTTACCCTTCTTCGCCAGGAGCATCGTGGAGCAGTGCACACCATGGCCACAGGGATCGCGGCTTCGACGGGTGATTGCTTCGCAATCCTGAATGCGGATGATCGCATGGCGACAAACTACCTCGAAATTACGGCGCCCTTGCTAGAGCGAAATGACCGCGTGGGGTTCGTCTACACTTCGCTCACACTCTTTGGCACGGTTCACGAACTCGTTCCGGCCCGCCCGTTCAGCCTGGCAAGGCTGCTGGCCTCCAATTTCGTGCACGGTAGCTCTCTCATTCGCCGCCGGGCGTACGACTGCACACCCGGTCTCGCCGAGCTCGATCTCGCCGTCTACGAGGACTGGTATCTGGTCCTGGATCTGATCAGCCACGATTGGGAGGGCGTGGGCACCAACGACACCACGCTTTACTATCGTCAGCACGGCATGAGCCGCAACAAAACGGGCGGAGGAGAACACGAAAGCGCGATCCGCCGAATTATGCTCGACCATGCCCCTCTCTATGCGCCCACGCCACGCCTGTGGTATTGGCTGCACAGACACCTGTTTCGGCGCTATCCGCGAGCCTACATTGCGCTGGCCGTGCTGACCTGCCGTGCGTTACGGAGAAGGGCTTGCTGACGAGACCCCGATAGCCCGGTGTCGGTGGGCAAGGGAGACCGCCGACGTGGAATCCGTAGGGCCCTGCCTCGATCGCAGGATGCGGGCTACAACTCTTGACTGGACCACATTGGGCTTCAGTCCGGTGTCGGTGGGCAAGGGAGACCGCCTCCGAAGGGGAGATCGGCCTTCAGGCCTGAGCTACGACTGCTCCATTCAGGCTTTAGTCGCCGACCTTGTGGAGCACTGGGTGCAGCTCATGGGAAGTCAGATCCAGGCCGTAGGAGCCGGTGGCCACGAAGGCAAAAACAAGAGCCAGGATGAGGGCCAGCGCGGCGCCCAACGCGGCATTGCTAGTGGCCTTTGGACCGACCTTCACCGCGGTGGTGGCGGGCTGTGCCAACTGTAGAGAGGCCTCCTGAATCGAAGCCTGAATGCGCGAATCCGCATCCGTCTGATAGAGCCTTGATGCAGTCTCGGCGTACTGCGCCTGCAGCCAGGACCGAGCCTGGCCACTTCCGGCAGGCGCTTGCATCAGCGCCTGCAGATGATGCTCTTGCGACAGCAGGCCCGCGTGAATGATGGCGAAGCGAGTCTCGAGCCGGCTGCGCTCCTGACCCATGAACGCCCTGGCAACGGCGTTTGCGAGCAAGGGGGCATAGCCGGCAACCGTCCACCGAGCGCTGATGTACAGGAGCTGATTGTCAGTGGAGGCAGCAGCGGCGGTACGGCTTGAGAGTGTCGATGCGTCCACCTGTGGCGTCACGGACGGGGGCAATGCTCGGCGTGCCGCCTGCGCGGTGCCGAGCGTGGGAACCAGCTGCGCATCTGCACTGGCAGCCAACATGGTTGTATAGGTGCCCAGTGGGCTCGACGGCGGAGGCGCGAGAGAGACAACGGCTGTACTCTCGTACTGCTGTTGCACCAGAACCTTGGTCAGCCCATAGGCGACGACGGCGCCAACGACGGCGGCCGCCGCAATCAGCCACCACCAGCGCTGCAGCACATAAATCGTGCGGCGAAGTTCCAGCATGCGATCCCCACTTCAGGCTCGAAAAAGAGCCATGCAATACTATACGGTGGCCTTGCCCAAGTCAAAGACGAAACCGAGCAAGCGAGCCGCGGCTCCGCCGGCCTGGGATGAGAGCGCGACCGGTGTGCCGAAACGCGTTGCCGACGGCGTTTCCGAGGCAGCGTGCCTTTTCGCAATCCTCTCTCTGCCACTGTATTTTTCGGCGCTGACAAGCGGGTACGAAGCGGACAAGGCGGTGTTATTGCGGGTGCTGGCATGTGTCGCGGCGCCGGCCTGGATCCTTGGAACCGTGGTCAGTTCACGCGGCAAGGTGCGACTGCGCCCTGAGCCTCTGCTCTTGTTAGGCCTATCGATCTTTTTAGCGTTTTGCCTCGCGACACTCCTCTCCATCGATGCGAGCCAGAGTCTCTGGGGCTCGCACGGACGACAACAGGGGCTCTGGACTCAGGCATCCTACCTCGTCATCTTTGTCGTCGCTGCTACTCGCCTGCGAAGCTCTGTCCAGCTCCAGCGCCTCGTCTCTGTGCTCTTGCTCGGCAGCCTACCGGTGGTGATCTACGGCGTTTTCCAGGAATTTGGACTGGATCCTGTGCGGACCAGCGGGAGCCCCGATACCCTGCAGTGGCCCGTATGGTCGACGTTCGGTCAACACGTGTTCTTCGGCTCATATCTGGTGTTGCTCATCCCCTTCACCGCAGCTCGACTTGTCAAGACCTGGGATGTTTGGTCGCAAGCATCGCCAGGCTGGGTCCAGCAGAGTGAAGTGCTTCGTAGTGCCGCCGTCGTTCTTGCGATGGCAGTTTCATTCTTCGCATTCTTGAATCTTGGAGTCAGGCACGCATCGCTATTTGCCGTCTTTCCACTACTGCTTGCCATCTATCTCCTGGCGGCACTGTACCTGCTGTCTCTTCCCAAGACCGCCGCGCTACGGCGGGCGGAGTGCGCAGGCTACGTTGCCCTCCTCATGCTCCAGCTGGTGGTGCTGGCCTACACCGGTGCCCGGGCTTCATGGCTCGGCGTGCTGTTTAGCATTCCGGTGTTTGCATTCCTGATGGCGCGCCGGCTTCATCGGCCACAAATAGCGCGCACAATCCTCGGCGTCACGGCCGCAGGCGCGCTGTGTCTCGTGCTGCTCAATATTCCGAATGGCCCGCTGCAGCCGTTGCGAACCGTGCACGGCCTGACCCGTGTCGCCAACATCACCGACTCAGGCGGCGCCGAAGGAAGCGCGCAAGGCCGGCTGCTGATCTGGCAGGGAGTCGGGAAGCTGATGTCCGAAACCCCAAGCATTGGAGACACGTGGGGCGGAGCGGGCCGGCTCCTGGTCGGCTACGGTCCGGAGAGTATGGCCCTGGCATTTGAAAAGGTCTTTCCACTCAAGTTGCGCCAGGTTAATTCTGAGATCAACGTCTGGGATCGCGCACACAACATCTATCTTGACTACTTGATCGATGCCGGCCTCATCGGATTAGGCCTTGTGGTGGCGCTTCTTGCCTACTTCTTCTGGCAGGTCATTCGAGTGCTTCCCAGGCTCGATGACCATCGAGCCTGGGTGCTTATTCCCCTCGCAGCTGCGATGGCCGGACATCTGGTCGACGGATTCTTTGGCGTCGAGACGGCATCCACCTTGATGCTCTTCTGGCTATTCGTCGGAATGCTCGCGGGGATGAAGCAGCGCAAGGGATCTGAAGTCGAGCTGCCCGCTCCGGCGACTGTGCCCGCCCGGTCTGGTCTGGTTACATTCGGCTTCCTGGCAGCTTTGGCGTGTCTGCTTCTGATCACCGCCTCCGGCAAGCCGGCATTCCTGGCAGCGATCTGGGCGGGAGCCGTCGTGGGCGGTCTAGGAGCCGTCACGTTGGCGCTTGTCGGTAACATCTCTCTGGCACGTTTTGCTTTGAGCTCACCGAAACGTTCTTTCGTGATCGGCAGCGTGGTCGTCCTGGCCGCTCTTCTGGCGCTCGGCAGCCAGATCCGTTTTGAAACCGCCGCGATTGCCGACAGTCTGGGACTGAGCGCCCTCTCGCAGAATCAGACATCACGAGCACTTGGACTGCTGCAAGAGGCAGTTCGCTACAACGGCTACGATCCCTTCTACGAGACTCACCTCGCCGAGCCGTATTTCTATCTGGGTGGAAGCCGAGGAGACTCCTCGGAGCCCTCCTACGTCCCATCGGGCTCAGATGCCAAAACTATCGATCCGCAGCGGGCCACGACCCTGGGCAGGGATCAGCTCTTTCAGCTCGATCAGTTTGCGCTCGACTCAGCGAAGTCGCTGGCCCCTCTCGATCCGGACACCTACAACAACCTGGGCGAGCTGTACCTGCAGTGGAATAAGCCGGCCCAGGCGCTGACCGCGTACCGCCAGGCCGAAGCTCTAAGCCCGAAGAACCCGAGATATCTGGACGACGAGGCGCTGGCGAGCCTCACTGAGAAACGAAATACGACCGCCTTGAGCCAGGCGCGGGCGGCGCTGAGCCTTGACACGACCTTCTGGCTCTCGCACTTCACGATGTGCGTCGTCGACCATCAATTGGGTGCAAAGAAAGATGCAAGGATGGAGGCGGCGCTCGCGCTGTACTGGGTACGAAATTACTGGCCGCCTCCGCCGGCGCAGCAGATTTCGCTGCTCCAAAATTTGCAGAAGAACGGGTAGACCGAACCGTTCACCGGTAATTCCGCCTACGTGGTGGTAAATGCCGCGTAGGTGATGTACTGTGCTCCGTTGAAGACGAAGATCAGCTGAATCAGGACGGTTTGGTTAGGAATCGTGCGCTCGACGACGAGGGAACAAGAGCCGGAGCCGTCGAGGCCGGTTACCGCGTCACAGGAGCGCACGGCATCAGGGAAGTACCAGTGGGTATGGATAAGCACTGACGCCGCCGGCTGCCCCTGGACATGGATCACGCCCGTGACGGTCTCGATCTCCCCTGCTGTCGGATGCGAATCGGACACCGCACCATATACCGACACAGCGCTCGCTGCCGGCGTAGGAGTGGGAGTTGGGCCAAATCCGGGCGGTACGTCGGAGCAAGTTTGAAGTGCTACTCCAGGATTCAATGACAGAGGGCTGATGGACGTGGTCTCGGATGGATCCACGGTCAAGGTGGCTGCCGGCGGATCTATGGCACCGCCTCCGGCGGGAGAGACTGTATTGTTGCCCGACGGATCCTGGTAATAGGCAAAAATTCCCAATGTGTAGTTCGCTGGAGGAAGGGTGGTCAGGCTGACAACCGTCAGGGTGGTTTGTGCAGCTGCGCCGGCGGGTGCGCCCGACAGCGTCTTTGAGGTGGCCGGGTTGGGTTGAAAGAAGGCCGCACTCCCTTTGGGGAGACCACACACGACGAAGGCGGCCCGGTAGCCCGCAGCCAAGTCGGCTTGCACGTGCATGGTGGAGACCGAGGTCGCGGGAGTGGTAGTAGCTGTCGCGGTCGAGGTTGCTGTAGGAGTAGATGTCGGGGTAAAAGTCGGCGTCGGAGTGCTGGTGGCCGGAGTTGGCGACGCCGGCTTGCCGGCCAAGCACTTATGCTTGGTGCCCGATTTAGATTTTTTGCAGTGGTGGGGTCTATGCGTGGATGTGAGACGTTGGGAAACGCTCGGCGGTGAAGAGGCCCCGGCGAGGGCGGGCCCCAGAAAGAGAACCGGCAGCGCGATAAGCACGACCAGCCTGAGCGACCGACGCAACAATGTCTACTCCCAGTCGGGCGAAAGCCTGAATTCTTCACGCGCCCGGCTGGCCGCCAATCGTGAACTGATGATGAGCGTTGCCTCGGCGGCCAGCGGTCGCATGCCGGCGACAGAGCGGCCGGCCTACGAACAATTCAGGAAAGGGCAATATTTGGTTGACGATAGCACACGTCTGGAGCGCATGCCAGCTCGTTACTTGATCGTGAACGTGGTTTGCGTCGAGATGGCCGGACGTGACTGTAGCCGGGCTACGACCTTTACCGTGTGGTTTGCCCCGCGTACCATGTTGGAGGGCACCTTGAAACGCTTATGCATGAAGCCGTGAGGACCGGTCCGCCCGGTGAGGGTCCGCGACTTGCCGTTGGGGAAGTGCAAAAATGCCACAACGCGTTTGCTGAGGGTGGTGTGGACGTATATGTTCACGACCTTGCCGGGCGACTGAGTTCGTGGCTCGACCGAAGCGTCGATCTTTCCGAACTTAATCTTGTAGGTGGCGGTAGCGGACATCTGATTGGGCGGATTGCCCGCTTTCACGATAACCGTAGCGGTGAAGCGATTGTGCAGCGTCTTGCTCGATCCCTGTGTGTACTTGTACGTGGCGATTCCCTTGGAATTGGCAGTCAGCTTCTTCGACTGATGCTGGCCGTTGGGATACTCGACCCTGAATCGGATTACCGCCTTGGGCGTCGAGGTCACCGTAATTACCTGTTGAGATCCGGCCTTGACCGACGACTTGAGCTTGATGCTCGGAGGGGATCCTGATGCGCCGGTGGAAGTCGGAGTGCTGGTGGCAGTTACCGGGCTCCCGGTCGGTGTGGCCGTCGGCGTGGAGGTCTGCTGCGAGGGTGTCGGCGGCACCTGCAGCTCCTGGAATCGGTATACAACGCCGGCCTGAGAACCGACCCACACACTCTTGTCTGGCCCGATGGCAGGAGACGAACTAACAGCTGCCGAAGCAAGCTTCACACTGATGATCTGACCGGTGGCAGTGGAGAAGGCATAGACATAGCCATCATCCGAACCGACATAGACCACCCCATTGGAGGCAATCGCCGGTGAGGAGCCGATCGCGGC
>Ga0207416_1001627_pt1 | contig 28369 bp, 23 predicted proteins | sample PaiPotPPM11metaG_FD_184107 | JGI IMG/M metagenome (GOLD analysis project Ga0207416, IMG submission 184107) | Iron sulfur acid spring bacterial and archeal communities from Banff, Canada, to study Microbial Dark Matter (Phase II) - Paint Pots PPM... ... | reverse complement strand
GCGCACAAGGCTGGCTTCAAGGACCTCGCCAGCTTCCAGCAGTCCATCCGCACAAACCCGAAGTACATCCCGGCCTCGTCGGAGCAGATTCTCGACCTCTACCGTCACTACATCGACCAGATGCGGCCGAAGCTGCCGGAGCTGTTCACGGTGCTGCCCGATTGCCCGGTGACCGTGGAGGCGATTCCCTCGTACCAGACTGGGGCTGCGACCCACTACCAGACCGGCACGCCCGACTGTAAGCGTCCGGGGCGCGTCTCCGTCGCCACGTCCGACTTTGCGCATCGCACGCTGATCGACGACGAGGCCACGGCGTACCACGAGGGCATCCCTGGCCACCACATGCAACTCTCGGTGCAGCAGCAACTCAAAGGGCTGCCGCAGTTCCGGCTGCATGGGAGCGGACTCAGCGTGAATGCTTATGTCGAGGGCTGGGCACTCTACGCCGAACAGCTCGGCAAGGACATCGGCTTCTACCAGGACCCGGCTTCGGACTACGGGCGTCTTTCCTCGGAGCTCTTCCGCGCGGTGCGCCTCGTGGTCGACACCGGCATCCACTCGCAGGGCTGGACGCGCGACCAGGTGGTCGAATTCTTCCGCGCCAACTCCAACGAAGATGAGCCGATGATCCAGTCCGAGACGGACCGCTATATCGCGTGGCCCGGTCAATGCCTGTCGTACAAGATTGGCCAGTTGAAGTTCCGCGAGTTGCGCGTGCGCGCGCAGAAGGAACTGGGCCCGAAGTTCGACCTGCGCACCTTCCATGACGAGATGCTCTCCGCCGGGGCACTGCCACTGGACCTGCTCGACGCCCGCACCAATGCCTGGATTGCAGCCCAGAAGGCGGCCACAAAAGGCGAGTGAGCCGATTCGGAGTTAGGGAAGCAGCGGGCTTTAGCCGCGCCACGCTCTTCTATCCCGGACGGGTCGCAGTTACAATCAATCCACTCGATCCAATTTCACCGATTTTGAGCAGACAGGAGATCTCCATGCAGCGATCGCCCGCCCGCCGTTCTCGTCCCGTCCTCACCGTTTTTTCACTCTTGTTGATCCTGACATTTTCCCTCTCCGCAGCGGCGCAGACCTCCGATTCGCCGGCTCTGGCCGCGATGAAGCAGGAGGCCGTCGCCGGAGTCGAGTCCCGCGCCAAGATGGCGCAGGTGATGGTCGATACCGTGTTCAGCTACTCCGAACTTGGCTATCACGAGGTCCACTCCTCCGCGTATCTTTCGAAGATCCTCGAAGACAACGGCTTCAAGGTCGAGCGCGGCATCGCCGGCATTCCCACCGCCTTTATGGCGACCTGGGGCTCGGGCAAGCCGGTCATCGCGCTCGGCTCCGACGTCGACTGCATCCCGCAGGCCTCGCAGAAGCCTGGCGTCGCCTACCACGATCCCATCGTCGCCGGTGCGCCTGGCCATGGCGAAGGCCACAACTCCGGCGTGCCGCTGCAGATCGTCGCCGCTCTCGCCGTCAAGGACATCATGGCGAAGAACCACATGTCCGGCACGATCAAGGTGTGGCCCGGCATCGCGGAAGAGCTGCTCGGCGCCAAGGCCTACTACGTTCGCGCCGGCTACTTCAAGGACGTCGACGCGGTCCTCTTCGCCCACGTCGCCAACAACCTGGGCGTCTCCTATGGCGGCTTCACCACGCTCGGCGCCGTGTCCATGCGCTTCGACTTCGTCGGCGAAAGCTCGCACGCCTCGGTCGCACCCTGGAAAGGCCGCAGCGCGCTTTCCGCGGTTGAGCTGATGGATGTCGGCTGGAGCTTCAAGCGCCAGTTCCTGCGTCCGGTGCAGCGCTCCCACAACGTCATCGTCAACGGCGGCGACCAGCCCAACGTCGTGCCCTCCACCGCCAGCAACTGGTACTACTTCCGCGAGGACGACTACGCCCACGTCAAGGACCTGGTCGACATGGGCGAGAACATGGCTAAGGGCGCGGCGCTGATGAGCAGTACCACGTACTCCACTACTGTGCTCGGCTCCGCATGGCCGGGCTGGATGAACAAGCCCATCGCCGAAGCCGAGTACGAGAACATCAAAGTGGTCGGCCTGCCCGCCTGGTCCGCCGACGACATCGCCCTCGCCAAGGGCATTCAGCACGAGCTCAAAGTTCCCGAAGTCGGCCTCGATACCAAGATCAACCCGCTGCGGCCCGCCGCCACTGAGCAGAGTTTCTCGGGCGGACCCTCCGACGATATCGGCGACATCAGCTGGAACGTCCCCACCATCGTGCTCACCTACCCCTCCAACATCCCCAACCTGCCCGGCCACAACTGGGCCAACGGCATCTCCATGGCCACGCCCATCGCGCACAAAGGCGTCATCGCCGGAGCCAAGGCCCAGGCTATGACCCTGCTCGACCTGCTTACCAGGCCCGAACTGCTCGCCGCCGCGTGGGACTACTTCAACAACGTGCAGACGAAGGACCAGAAGTATGTTCCCTTCATCCGCCCCGAAGACCACCCGCACACCGAGCTGAACACCGCCATTATGGACAAGTACGCGCCCCAGCTCGAGAAGTACTACTACGACTCGTCGAAGTACCCCACCTACCTCGACCAGCTCGGGATCCACTATCCCACGCTGCGCGCCACGCCCCCGGCAGCCGCCGCCACCGACCTGCCGCAGCCAACCGAGATGGAGGATGTGGTCGCTGCGGCCACCGGCGGCTCGGGCGGGAACTAGAAACAAGCTGTCCGCAATCAGTTGCCGGGCGCGGGGGAACTCTCGCCGCGGCCTTCGACTGACGGCTGACAACTAAAGTATCCTTAACTCATGCGGCGGATTTACATGGACGCCAATGCCACCACGCCTGTCGCCCCGCAGGTGGTGGAGGCGATGCGTCCGTTCTGGACCGAGCAGTTTGGCAACGCCAGCTCGATCCACCAGCGCGGACAGCAGGCACGGGCGGCGGTGGATCATGCGCGCGAGTCGGTGGCGGCTCTGCTGGGCTGCCGGGCGGCGGAGGTGGTGTTCACCTCGGGCGGTACGGAGAGCGACAACATGGCGCTGTTCGGCCTGCTGGCGCCGGGCGACCACCTGATCACGACCCTGATTGAGCACCACGCGGTGCTGCATGCGGCGGAGGAACTGGCCGAGCGCGGCATTGCGGTCACGTTTCTGCCGTGTACGGCGGAGGGGCTGATCGAGGTCTCGACGCTGCAAGCGGCACTGCGGCCGAATACGAAGCTGGTCAGCGTGATGCTCGCCAACAACGAGACCGGGGTGATTCAGCCGGTGCGGGAACTGGCGGACGCGGCGCATGCGGCCGGCGCGCTGTTTCACACCGATGCGGTGCAGGCGGCGGGCAAGCTAGACCTGAACGTGAAGACGCTGGGCTGCGATTTGCTGAGTATTTCCGGCCACAAGATGTACGCGCCACAGGGGATGGGCGCATTGTTCGTGCGGCGGAACGTTCGGCTGAAGTCGATGTTCTTCGGCGGGCTGCACGAGCGCGGACGGCGGCCGGGAACGGAAAACGTCGCGGGGATCGTCGGCCTGGGCAAGGCCGCGGAGCTGGCGCGAGCGTGGCTAACCGCGACCGGGGCGGATAGCCCTGCGGGGCTGACCGCGCTGCGCGACCGGTTTGAGCAGGGAGTGCTTGCGGCGGTGGGCGAGCTGGGGGTCAACGGCGGGGGGGCGGCGCGCGTGGCCAATACAAGTAATCTCTGCTTCGACAACGTGGAGGCGGAGGCGCTGGTCATCGCGCTGGATCTGAAGGGGTTGGCCGTATCGGGCGGATCGGCGTGCCAGTCCGGCGCGACAGAGCCGTCGCATGTGCTGATTGCGATGGGACTTAACGAGGCTCGCGCGCGGGCCAGCGTCCGCTTCTCGCTGAGCCGGATGACGACCGAGGATGAGGTCGATGCGGCGCTGGAGATTGTTCCGACTGCGGTCGCGCGCCTGCGCGAGTTGAGCCCGAAGAAGCTGGCGGCGAGCCTGATCGCCTGACTAACGCAGGATGAGCATGGGCAGAACGCGGGCGGCCAGGGCGGCCACCATCAGCGAAGCCAGGAAGAGCGTCACCATGGTTGCGTCTTCCGGCGCGATCCGGTTGAGTTGGATTCCGAGGTTCACGAGAAACATCTCGAGCCACTCGGAGATGGGGTCGAACATGGACATTTTCTCCGCGGAAATGGACTTTCTATCCCGAATCTAACAGCCAATTGTTGCGTCGCAAATAACACGGAATAACCATTCTGGAACTTTGTTGGCGCGCGCGCGTACTATCTGGAATCCGGGTCCAGCACGAAGAATCGACGTCTTTCCAGCCAGGAGAAGACTATGTCGAGCACACAGAACGCGGTCAGCAACCCGTCCTCCCTCCTCCTTCCAGTTGCTCAGGCTTCACCGCAGCAGGGCATCCGGAGGCCCTTTGCGGACAAGGCGTTGCGTGCCTCCGCGGTCTTCTGGTACGTGGTGGTTCTGGCCGGCCAACTGATCTTTGCGTTCGCAACGGCATCGTTCTTCGGACTTACTGCTGCGCGCGGCGAGTTGCAGCGGTGGGGCAGGGTTTTGACCCACGGGATCATCGCGGGGGATCGCATGGGCAACACGGTCCTTGCCATCCACCTGATCTCGGCCGTGTTCATCATTCTCAGCGGAGCAATCCAATTGATTCCACAGGTCCGCAGACGGGCGCCGGCGTTCCATCGCTGGAACGGGCGGGTCTACATCGTCACCGCATTTACGGTGAGTGTCGCCGGCGTGTATCTGATCTGGGCCCGGGGTACCGTGGGCGGAGTCGTTGCACACGTGGGCCAGAGCGTTGACGCGGCGCTGATCATGATTTTCGCGATCCTCGCGTTTCGTTATGCGATGGCCCGGGACTTCAGAACGCATCGGCGCTGGGCCCTCCGGCTCTACATGGTGGTGAGCGCATCGCTGTTCATTCGGGCGGCAGGGATTGCGGTGTTGATCCCGGCCAGTGGCTCTTTGTTCATCGTCCCCCTACTGTCGTTCGCGCAATACCTGGTGCCGCTGGCTGTGCTGGAGTTGTACCTTCGCGCGCAGGAGAGGGGTGGGGCGAAGGCGCGCATGGCCATGGCGGGCGTGTTGTTTGTGCTGACACTGGGGCTGGGCGCGGGCATCGCCGTGGCCACGGCGACGCTGTTTCAGCCGCGGATCAAGGCGGCGTTCGATACGCGTACCTCCATCGGCGACGTTCTGGCGGCAACGATTGCGACGAGCGGGATCGACGCTGCGGAGCGGCAATATCATGCGCTCAAGGCGGCGCCGCCGGCGAGCTACAACTTCGACGAAGCGGAACTGAATGGCCTGGGCTATCAACTGATCGCAGCGAAGAAGATTGACGAAGCGATCCGCGTCTTTCAACTCAACACGGAGGCGTATCCGAAGTCCGGCAATGTGTGGGACTCGCTGGCAGAGGGGTACATGGATGCGGGCAACAAGCCGCTGGCGATCGCCTACTATCAGAAGTCGCTTGAGGTCAATCCGAAGAACACGAATGCGGTGGTGATGCTGAAGAAAATGGGAGCGCAGTGAACGTCTGTGGCCTTAAGCGAAGGCCCTGAAAGCAAAGTCCCCAGGCCCTTCCACAACTTCAGCGGCCGCTTTTCAACGAGCAACTAACAACCACCAACTAACAACTGTCTTTACAGATACCAGGGCACGTCGACGACGATGATCCGCTGTTTGCCGCGCAGCAGAAGCAGCAGCTTCAGCAGTTGCACGCGCTGGTTGTGGAGCAGGTTCTCCCACCAGTGGTTGACGACCAGTTCGGGCAGCAGGACGGTGATCTTGCGATCGGGATTCTGCTGTTCGAGTTCCAGGATGTAGTCCATCAGCGGCGCGATGACCAGGCGGAAGGTTGAATGCAACTGGATCAGTTCCGGCTCCGGCAGCGACTTTTCGCGGATGGGCCCGAGCACGTTTTTGTCCCAGCTATTGCAGAGGGCATCTTCACCGTCGTCGCAGTCCACATTGATGACTTTGATGTCGGACGAGAGCAACACGGCGAAGCGCATGGCCTTTTCGGTCATGCGGTCCCAGCGCGCCATGGGGAGCACCACCAGCGGCGGTAACAAGTTGCTCAGGTTCAGCGGGCCGGAGGTCAGGGTGTTCTTCACGCGCGCGTAGTGTTGTTTGATTCCGACCATGAGGAGGATCAGCGTCGGAATCAGCAACGCCGTAACCCAGGCGCCGGAGGTGAACTTCGCGATGAGCACGATGATTGTGGTTATCCCGGTCGCGACCGCACCCGTACCATTCACAAACATGTGCCAATATCGGCCTTTATGGTTTGGGTCTTCCTTCTTCCAATGCATGACCATGCCGGCCTGGGAGAGGGTAAACGCCATAAAAGCGCCGATGGCGTACAGCGAGATCAGGCGGTCCGTTACGCCGCCGAACATGATCAGGATGATGGCGGTTAGCCCGGTCAGCGCGTAAATGCCGTGCGAGAACAGTAATCGCCGGCCGCGGATGGTGAACACGTGGGGCAGGTAGTCCCGGATGGCGATGGCGCGGGTGAGGCGGGGAAAGTCAGCGAAGGCGGTATTCGCGCTGAGGCAGAGGGCCAGAAAGACTGACCACATGGTGAAGTGATAGAACCAGCCGCGCCCGAAGACTGCCATCACGATGAGGCTGAGCAAGCTCTGGTAGTGACTGTCGGACGGATCCATCGCCATGATCTGGTACTTTTTCGCCAGCCAGGCCGTACCGAACAGTAGAACGATCAGGATGCCGATGATCACGGTCAGGGTGCGCTGGGCGTTCTTGGTGCGCGGCTCGCCGAACGCCATGACGCCGTTGGAAACTGCTTCGACCCCGGTCATCGCCGCGCAGCCGTTGGAAAATGCCTTCATCAGCAGCCAGATGCTCAGGTAGCTCATGGTCGCAGCGGTGGGATGCGGCATCTCTGCCATGGCGGTAGGATGGCCGCCGGAAGCAAACACGTGATAAATACCAAATCCGATGGAGACGAGCAGAGAGCCGACAAAAAGGAAGGTAGGCACGATAAACGCGGCGCCAGTGTCCTTGACGCCCCGCATGTTGATCAGGGCAAGAGCAAAAAGGATGACCAGGCACAGCAACAGGGTGTGCGGAAGCAGCCACTGCTGGTCCGAGACAACGGCTTCAACGCCCGCCGAGATGCCTACTGCCGCGGTCAGGATGTAGTCGATCATCAGCGCAGCGGCGGCCAGCAGACCGGGACCGACCCCCAGGTTCTCCGTGGCAACCGTATACGACCCGCCGCCGCTGGGGTACGCCGCTATGGTCTGCCGGTAACTGAAGTAGACGATGACCAGCAGGGTCAGAATCGCCGAGACGATGGGAACCAGGTAGTGGATACCCAACAGGCCGAGCGGAATCAGAATGGAAAGCGCGGTCTCTGGCCCGTATGCCGCGGAGGTCAGGGCATCCAGGCCAAAGATGGGAATGCCGGCGGCTACTCCGATGTGCTCGGCGCGTTCTTCACTGGAGGCTAGAGGTCTGCCAAATAAGGAATCCGTAAATGACATGGAAGTCTAATAGTAAACAGGAATTGGTGGTAGAACCAGTGTTTTTGTGATTCCCGACCCGACAGGTCTGCGCCGCACGAGTCCGGCGCGACCGCGGTAATGGCTGAAATAGGATGAGTTGCCAGACAACCTTCTGCAATTACATTTTTCCGTTCGGGGAAGAACCCGGCCACGGATTTCCGCATCTGAACTCGCGTATTCATTCCAGTTCGATGGAGGGGCAATGCCCGCGAAGACTGCAAGCCACTCAACGTCTATCACCCGCAAGCAGCTGGTCGATCTGCTGAACGAAGACCTGGCGCGCGAATTCCAGGCGATCATCGCCTACGTCAACTACTCGCAGGTGTTGAAGGGAGCGGCCTACATGAACATTGCCGCGGAACTGGAGAAGCACGCGGCCGAGGAGTTGTCCCACGCGCTGATCATTGCGAACCAGATCGACTATTTCGGCGGGATGCCGGTCACCGTGCCCAAGCCGGTGAAGACGTCGGAGAAGGCGGAGGATATGCTGCGCTTCGATCTGGCCAATGAGAACGAGACGATTCGCCAGTACCGCCGCCGCATCAAGCAGTGCGACGAACTGGGCGAGGTTGCCACCGCCGAGCACATCCGCGAGATTCTGCTGGATGAACAGGACCACCAGATTGCCCTGGCCACTGCCCTGGGCATCGATACGCCCGACGTCGGCATGGCCGACTGAACGGGCCGCGCACACGGGGCCGCGCCGTCGCGGAGGTCGGCGCGCCCCCGAGTGCCGCCAATTTCGGAAACGACGACCGTGCCGCGCCTGACTTGACAGCCGGGCGCGCCGTCCCGCACCTTGAGGGTAGCCGCCCTTTCCAACTTCACGCGAGGCACTACTGCCCATGACTCGACTCTTTCGTTGCACCCTGCCCGTGCTGTGCGCGGGTCTGCTCTTCCCCCTGGCCGCCGCTGCTCAAACCGCGCCCGCGGCGGGACAGCCCCCAACCCCACCTGCTGGCGGACCGCGCGTCCCTTATGTTCCCAAGAACCTCAAGGTACTTCCCGACAACACTGACCTGCGCAAGGTGATGCGCGGGTTCGAGGGCGCCCTTGGCGTGGAATGTGCGTTCTGCCACACGGCGGCCGATCCGGTGACGCATCGCGCGGACCGCGCATCTGACGCGAACCCGGTGAAGGAGGTGGCGCGCTCCATGATCCGCATGACCGACGATCTGAATGAAAAGTACCTGACCCAGCTTCCGAAGGCTCCCAACGTGGATGCGGACGCGAAGATCGAGTGCGGCACTTGCCATCGCGGCCACTCCAAGCCGGAGGCGTTTGTCCCGCCGCCACGGCCGGAGGACACCCGGCCGCCGGGAGCTGCAGCTCCGCCGGCAGGCGCGCCGCCTGCTGCGATGGCTCCGCACTAATCCAGATTTGGGTGCAGCGCTTACTGGGTCGAGCCGGTGAGGAAGATCTGATCGGCCCGGCCGCCGATGACTCGATAGAGAGCGAACTGCCGGGAGTTTTGCGCGCGCAGTTCAAAGAGCAGGCTGGCGCGGTTGGAGGCTTCGGCGTCTACCGCATCCACCAGCCGCATGCGCGGGGTGCGGTCCAGGTGAGCTGCGTCGGTCACGTTCTTCAGCGCGACCTGCGGCTCGCCCTGCGTGTCGACCTGCGCCACCAGCGTAACGAAGCGCTGCTGGGCGCCCAGGCCGTCGGTGTGGGCATGGTAGACAAAGGTTGCCGCGCCGCCGTAGCTCAGCGTGTAGCCGGTCAACTGCTCCTCGAGCAGCGCTTCGGGTGGGGGCGGAGGCGTCTCTTTGGCTACGCCGCGGCGCAGCTTGCTGTTGGCGGTGTGGGAGCTGGGCGGTGGGGGAGTCGGGGCCGCGGCCTGTGAGGCGTTGGCGGCCTCGTAGGTTTTCAGCAGATCGCGGGCGGCGGCCTGCATTTTGCCGAGGATGGCCTGGTGTTCGGCCTCGTCGTCCCAGGCCCGGTCAAAGTCGTGTGGCTGGCGGTCGACTGCGTCCGACACGGCGACAATCTGGTGCAGGTCCTGCTCGCCCGGCAGGCCGACAAGGCGGGGCAGATCGGATTCGTTCAGCGAGCCGGTTGGCTTACCGCGGACCAGCTTGGGGCGGTTGGGGTCGTCGTTCAACGAACCTACAGGTGTCACGTTGTCGTTGCTTGCCCGCGAGGCCTGGCTGGAGTCCGCCGCCGACCGGCGCCGCAGGGTTGGGCGGTCGGGGTCGTCCGCAGGGGTGCTGCCGGAGTTTGTGGAGGCGCTGGTGTCGGAGCCGCTGCCGGATGAGCCGGACCGATGCAGGGTCGGGCGGTCGGGATCGTCGGCGGGAGGGCTGTCGGCCGGCGCGCTGCCTGCCGTCGGTTTTGCAGCTCCGCCGGAGCCTGGCGCCGCTGAGCGCGAGGAGAAGTGCGGCTTGTCGTTATCGATGTCGACGTCGACTGCGTTGATCGCGGCCAGGTTCTTCACCGGCTTCAGGTTCGACTTCTTCGCCGCGGAGGGCGGCACGAACTTGCCATAGCCGAACCAGCCGTCGTCGTAAGCCGAGCCGTTGGTCTCGGCGGCCACCAGGTGGCGGGCGAAGACCAGGTCGAGATTCCCGACCACGTTGCCCGCCTTCATGAGTTGGTAGACGTTGCCCGTCTCGATCGCAAAGGGCATGGGGCGCGGCTTGTAGACGGCTGCGTCCTCGAACCTGCCGTTGATGTACAGCGAGATGGGGATCAGCCGGCTGGCGGTCGGCTTGGCCATGTCGCCTGTCCACTCGTACACGCCCACTGCGCGGACGACCACCTGCGGCGCGGCCACTTTGTGGGTCTGGGCAGACAACGGCGCGCAGGCAAGCGCCATCCCCGCTATTCCGGCGAGGGTCCGCAAGCCGCACTGAAGTCGATCTGGCATCATTGCTGTCTTAGACGTGGAAATTCGGGAACCGAGAACAGCCAGCAGGGAACAGAATACCGCGACCCAGCGAAACCGTGTCACCTCAATCCCCTATCCCGACCGTGCTTTTCCCTGTCCTATTCCCTGCCGTCGGCTACCATCGTCTCGTGAGCATTGCTGCCGCTGTTGGTCCTGCGCCCATTTTGCAGGTTGAGAATCTGTCGATTGCATTTGGCGGCCGGGAGGTCGTGCACAACATCGACTTTCAGATCGCTGCCGGCGAGACGCTGGGCCTGGTCGGCGAGTCCGGCTCGGGCAAGTCCGCCACCTCGCTGGCGCTGTTGGGGCTGCTCCCGCCCTCGGCGAGCATCTCCGGCCGCATCCTCTTCAGCGCCGCCGGCGCCACGCGCAAGGACACACCGACAGACCTGCTGACGCTTCCGGAGTCGGCCATGCGCCGCCGCCGCGGATCGGACATCGCGATGATCTTCCAGGAGCCGATGACGGCGCTGAACCCGGTGATGCGCGTCGGAGGGCAGATTGCCGAAGCGGTGCGCGCACACCAGCCCGGGCTCTCTCGCCGGGCTGTGCGTGACCTTGTGCTCGGCGCAATGCGCGAAGTCGCGCTGCCCGAGCCGGAGCGCCGCGCACGCGATTATCCGCACCAGTTCTCCGGCGGGCAGCGCCAGCGCATCCTGATTGCGATGGCGCTGGTCAACCGGCCGCGTCTGCTCATCGCGGACGAGCCGACGACGGCGCTCGACGTAACGGTGCAGGCGCAGATTCTCGCGCTGCTGAAGCAACTGCGCCAGACGCACGGCCTGTCGATGCTCTTCATCTCGCACGATCTCGCGGTGGTGGCGCAGGCTTGTGACCAGCACGGCGATCACATTGCGGTTATGCAGCACGGCCACATTGTGGAGCGCGCCCTGACGCTTGACCTGTTCCGTAACCCGCAGCACCCCTATACGCGGAAGCTGCTCGCTTCCGCCCCGACGATGACCAGCGACCGTTCGCAGCCGCTGGCGTCGCTCGCAACCGGAGCCTGACGGGTCTAACTACAGTTGCCTGAGCGGGTCTAACTACAGTTGTCAGTTGTCAGTTGTCAGTTGTCAGTTGTCAGTTGCCGGTTGCCGGTTGCTGGGTGATGTAACCCCATGGTCGACTGCGTCGAACATGGGGCACCCGGAAGCCGGAGCCTGATATTTGGCAGCCGCCAAGCCCCCTAAGCTGTAGAGGAGATGGGGGAAAGCCCTATGACGGTCATGTACCATTGGGGCATTCCACATTGGGGTCGATTTTCGTAAACTCTTCACAGGAGCGGGGCTGCGATTGACATAACCTGACCCCGCCGACGGTGACCTTTTATCTCTCAGCCAGGCCCAGCCAGCCGTGTCAACGTTCGCGTCCGCGCCACTCTGGAGAGCGCGCAGGCGGCGCTGGAACGCGGCGGTTTTCCGAGTCTCCCGTTTCCCGCCGTTCTGGAAGCGACGTTCGAAGCGGACACGCGCAAGGCCCGCTCCTACCGCATGTGGCTGGAGGGTTTGCCGGCCATCCTGCTGTTGATCATCTGCCTGGTGCTGGACTACGCAGCGGTGAAAGACCTGGCGCTGCTGGCCATCGTGAAGCGCACGGCGTGCGTTGCGCCGCTGGCGCTGTTCACGAACTGGCTGGTTCTGCGCAATCCTCCACGCTGGCTGCGTGAGGGCAGCGTGGCCGTGACCATGGTCGTGATCTGCTGGTTCAACCTGATCGTCGAGGGCAACGCCACGGCGGCATCCGCTCTGTTCGGTGAAGTCAACGTTCTGGTCACGGCGCTCTTCGTCGGCGTGGTGATGCGGTTGCGACTTCCCTACTCCGTGATTTCCATTTTCGCGATGACGGTCGGCGGTTTGTGGTCGCTTGGCAGCGCTCCTGGATTATCCGTGTCGGAACGATCGGTCGGCAGCAGCATGTTGCTGATCGGCATTGGCATCATCCTGATCGCGAGCTACAGCCTGGAGCGCGAGGAGCGCCGGAGCTATCTCTTCCACCTGCAGCGCGACCTGGAGGCGGATGATCTGGCTTCGGCCAACGAAGTGCTGCAGCGGCTTTCGGGCGTGGACAAACTGACCAGCCTGCCGAATCGCCGGTCCTTCGAGGAGCGCATCGAGCTTTTGTGGGGCGACTGCGCGCGCACCCGCAGCGCGCTCTCGATCGTGCTGATCGACGTGGACAATTTCAAGCTGGTGAATGATATCTACGGCCACCTCTACGGCGACGAGGTACTGCGGCGCATCGGCATTCTGCTGCCCCAGGTGCTGCGCTCACCGGAGGACCTGGCTGCTCGCTTTGGCGGCGAGGAGTTCGTACTGCTGCTGGCGAACACGTCGGCGGACAGCGCGATGATCGTCGCGGAGCGCGCCCGATTGCTGATGGAAACGGTGGGCACGCCGCCCAAGCTGACGTCTTCCGGCGAGACCCTGCTGTGGACGACGGTGAGTTGCGGCGTCTCCTCGTGTGTTCCCTCTTACGGTTGTGAGTGGACGACGCTGATCGCCGCGGCGGACGAGGCGCTCTACGCGGCCAAGCGCGGCGGCCGCAATCGCCTGGAGTACCGGCGCTGTAGCGAGGCGGAGCGGCCCGAATCCGACTCCGGGCCGCCCTCCTGTGCTTCCGTTAGAACGTGAACTTGCCGCTGATCTGAAGCTGCCGGGATGAGCCGCCGTCGCTGGTGGCGAAGCGGGTTGCGGTGATCTGGCCGAAGGTTGTCGACTGCACGTTGCCAGAAGGCTGCCCGAAGTTGGGGTGGTTGAGGATGTCGAAGGCATCGGCGCGCAGCGTGAAGCTGAGGCCTTCGAAAATCTTCGTCTCCTTCTCTCCGGAGAGATCCAGATCGGCATAGCCGGGGCCGATGCCGGCGTTGCGTTGGGCGTTGCCGAGGCCGGTGTAGACGGTTGGTGCGGTCGTCGCGGTAGCGCTGGCCTGCGTCCCTGCGATCTCATACGTGCAGGCGGACGTGACGTTCGTAGTGTCGCAAACCGAGCCGCCGTAGCCCATGCCTGTGCTGGTGAGGTAAGTCACGTTGGCGTTGAACGGCAGCTGCTGCTTTACGCGGGAGATGTGTCCCAGGAGGTTGGGACGGATCACGCCGCTGTTGCCGTTGTAGCCGTCGCTGGTGGCAACGATGTTGACGGGATTGCCGGTCTGGTACTGGAAGATGGTCTCCAGGCGGAATCCCGCGACCAGTCGGTTGCTCTTGAACGGCAGGTTGTAGATGGCAGTGCCGGCGAAGTGGTTGCGGACGTCGAAGTCCGAGAGGCCGTAATTCTCCGCCGGGTTGTTGCTGTCAGGAAGAGTTACAGATGAGCCCTGCGACCCGAGTGAATTGATGTCCATCGACTTGGACCACTCGTAGTTCACATTGAACGAGAGCCCGTTGCTCATGTTCTTGCCCAGGGTTGCCCACATTGCGTTGTAGTTCGAGTAGCCGATGCTGTTGCGCTCGGCGAGGTTCGAGGCGATGGAGGCGCCGGGAGCGATGGGACTGTTGAGTGCGAGGGTGTTGAAGGGCCGCGGACTGCCCGGAACGCCGCTGGCCTGGTTGGCGTTGGTGTAGACCAGCAGATGGTGTCCGGTCGAACCGTAGTAGCCAACCGAAGCGACCATGTTCCAGGGAACTGCCTGCTGCACGTTGAAGTTGAACGTCTCAACGTAAGCATTCTTGAAGTTCGGGTTGACCCAGCCGAGAGCAAAGCCGGAGGCGGCCTTGGCGTTGGCGTAGAGATTGGCCAAAGAGATGGGCGCCGCGCTATTCGAGTAGGACACTGCGGTTGTGAAGGGAGGGTTGCCGGTCATGACGGTGACCGTGCCGGCCACGGGCTGATCGACCAGGTACCCGTAGGCACCGCGTACGACGGTCTTGCCGCTGTTGAAGACGTCCCACGCAAAGCCCAGCCGCGGCTCCAGGTTGTAGTTCTGTTTGTAGGCGCCATTGGCCGGGATGCCGTTGGTACCGGCCTGCGTTAGCGTTACGGTAGCAGGGTTGAAGATCGAGATGCGATTCTCGCCTTCCAGCGGAGTTCCATTCCACTCAAAGCGAAGGCCGGCCTCCAGCGTAAGGCCGGGAAGCATCTTGTAGTTGTCCTGGATGAAGCCGGCTGCGGCGTCGGCGTAGATGCGGTAGTCGATGATGTTGGGCTGGATGGCAAACACTGGGGTGACGTCGGCGGCGAGGTTGGCCGAGGTCAGCGTCATGCTGCCGATGTTGCCGGCGAAGCTGTAGAGGAGGTAGCGCCGAAATTCGCCGCCCCACTTGATCTGGTGATTGCCTTTCACCATGGTCACCGTGTCGGAGAGAACGCCGGTGGTGGTGTCGCGGCCCTGCGGGAAGCCTGAAGGTCCGCCGATGCTGAAGCCGATATCGGAGATGACTGTCTGGGGAATGCCGACGTTGCCCGTCAGTCCGTCGACGATACCCAGGCTGGCCGGGCTGATGGTGTTCGCCGGGTTGAAGGCGATGGCGATGCGGTTGAAGCCGAGGCGCGCCTCATTGGTGATGCTGGGCGAGAAGATGTGCACGTACTGCAGTGTGCCGATCTGGCGATGCGCGGCGCGATGATCGCCCCAACCGGGAAGAGTCTGAGTCGTGTACTGCAGCGACGGCTCGGTACGAACGTCCTTCTGGAACGCGTAGAAACCGTGCAGCGAGTCGTTGGTCCCGAGCTGGTCGTAGACGTCTCCGGTGTACTGGTCGATCTGCACCGGCCCGGGGATGAAGGCGACGTAGTTGGACCCGCTGTTGGGCAACGGGACGAGAGCGGCAAAGGCGGCGGCGATGGGTTCGGCCGCTTTATTCGCGGCAAAGGCGTTCTGCTGCGCCTGAGAGAAGACGGGAGCGTTCTGCAGAATGCCCTGGTGCTGGCGCAGGGCCTCGTAGCTGAAGAAGAAGAAGGTGTGGTCCTTCCACACTGGGCCGCCGACCGAGACGCCATAGTTGTTGCGCTTCAGCGGCGCTTTGGCCCCGGTATTGCCGGCCAGCGGCAGGCCGGTGGTCGTGTTGAAGGGGCGATTGAAGTAGTTGCGGGCGTCGAGGGCTTCGTTGCGGAAGTAGTCGAACACCTCGCCGTGGAACTTGCTGCTGCCGGAGCGCGTGGCCACGGTTACGATCGAGCCGTCGCTGCGACCGTATTCCGCGCTGAAGGTGGAGTTGTTGATCTTGAACTCGGAGGTGGTGCTGATCGACGGCTGGAACGTGATCTGGTTCTGGCTGATGTCGTTCAGGTTGATGCCGTTGATCTGGAAGTTGACGGAGTCTTCGCGATTGCCCGCCGTGATGAAGGAGTTCGCGCCGAGGCCGCGGCTTGGGGCGGTGAGACTGCCGGATGTCGGCGCGACCACGCCGCCCGGAGTCAGCACGGTCAGGTCGAGGAAGTGGCGGCCGTTCAGCGGAAGTTCCTGCACGGTGTTGCGGTCGATCACTTGTCCGACCGTGATGGTGCTCGCTTCAATCTGCGAGGCGAGGCTCTCCACTTCTACCGTCGCGCCCGCGGAACTGATCGAAAGTTTCATGTTCACGGTCACGCTCTGCGCAACATCGAGCGTCACCTTCTGCACCGTGTAGGCGCTGAAGCCCGGAGCCGATGCCTGCACCTGGTAGTCTCCCGGCTGCAGCGATGGAACAACGTAGAGACCCGCGCCATCCGTCTTGATCTCGCGATCCACACCCGTGGCCAGAGAATGAACCTTTACATCGGCGTTGGGCAGCACTGCACCGCTGGGATCGGTGACCGTGCCGGACAGAGTGGCACTGGACTGACCAAAAGCGCTGATGGCGAGACCACTCACCACTACGAGGGAGAGAATTAACCGTGCAAGTTTCATTTGGACCTCCGAAGAAATTGCAAAATGGAGAAAGCAACGACGGGCTGCAGCGAGAGGGACGCACAGAGCAGACAACCGTGGGAAATGTTTGATTAGCTTGAATCTAACGCAAACGATTGGTAAAAATCCAGACATTCCCGCGGCCGTGACAAGGAAATGACAATTATCGGCCAGGATAATGATTCCGTTGAACTTCGTTCAGCGGTATCAAGAGGGAAATGGCCTCTCGCCAGATTATCCGCCTGACACAAGCGGCTGACTTTTCTGCTCCAGATGCATGCCGCTGGGTGCTGCCAGCGTGGCATAGCTGAGTGCGCCCAGCATCGCTACCGCGCTGCATACGCCCAGTGCAATCGAGAACGAATGGGTTCGGTCCAGGAGCCAGCCGGTCAGCACCGGCGCGGCCGACGCGATCATGAAGCTCGCGAAGTTCTGCAACGCTCCCAGCGACGCCACGTAGCGCAGCGGACTCACCGCCTGCACGTAGCCCCAGCCGGAGGTGCCGGCGAAGTGGATAAAGAAGATTGCGCCGCTGATCCCGGCGACGGCCTCCACGGTCGTACCACTGCGTGCCACCAGGAACGTGCTTGCGCCGGAGACGATCATGCCGAAGACGATGTTGCGCCGATGCACGGTGGTCAACGGGACGCCGCGCCGGCCGAGCCAGTCCGAGATCGCGCCACTGGACAGCATTCCCACCGCGCCGGCGAGGAACGGCACCGCGGCTACCCATCCACTCTTCGTCAGGGAAAGGTGGCGCTCCGCCTGCAGATATCCCGGCAGCCATGCCAGGTAGAGCCACACCGTGTAGTTGATGCCTCCCCAGCCGAGCATCATGCCCCACACCGTGCGCTGGCGGATCAGCGCGCGCCACGCGGGCTCGGCGTGCTCCTGCAACCCGGGGCCGGACAGCAACTGCGGCTCCGGCTCATGCAGATCGGTGTGCTGCCGCGCGCGATGGAAGGCGATCCACGCTACGGCGACGACGAGGCCTGCTGCGCCGAGCACGATGAACATCGCACGCCAGCCCAGCGCCAGCATGATCCCGGTCAGGATCGGCGGCGCGACCGCCAGCCCGATGGTCTGCGAGGAACTCATCACCGCCGTCGCGCGCGCGCGGGCCGCGGGGCTGAACCACTCGCGCGTACTGCGAACGCCTGAGGGATAAAACGGCGCCTCGCCGAAGCCGAGCAGGACTCGCAGCACAATGAAAGTCGAGAAGCCGCGCACCAGGCCGGTCAGCATCTGCGCGGCCGACCACAGGATCAGTCCGCCGCCCAGCACGGCGCGTGTGCCCGCGCGGTCCAACAGCCCGATCAGCGGAAGCTGCGCGATGCCGTAGGCGAGCGAAAACGCCGAGAGCAGCCAGCCCATCTGGGTCGCGCTCAGATGCATCTCAGCACGCACGGTTGAGTTCGCGATCGACAGCGACGAGCGGTCGAGGAAGTTGACCACTCCGGCGAGGAACAGCAGCGACAACGTAACGGTCTGGTGGCGGCGCAGGCTGCGCGGTGCAGGCGTCTCGATCATGATCCTCGGCGTGGCTGTTCGATCTTACCCGCAGCGCGTCTCGCCAAGGAAGGGTTACGGGCCGATCATCACTTCTTCCGGCCCGGAGGGCAGGCGGAAGTTCGCGCCACGCTCCTGGTTCAGCTTCAAGGTTGCCGGCACGTCGAGCTCGGCGATCTGCACCTTGCGAGTCCAGGCACCGCTGGTCCAGTAGTCGGTGCTCACGTAAATGGTTGTGCCCATGATGGTGTATTTGCCGATTGCTTCCTGATGGCCGTCGCGAAAGACCAGCGTGGCGGATGCGGGCACGGCAGTCGGCCTGGGCGCAGGATTCTGGTGGGCCGCAACAACGGGAGTCGCGGAGGCCGGAGTCGTCACGCGTTCCGGCTGAGCGGTTCCTCCCACCCCCTGAGGCAGGCCGTTCAGCGAGAGGCGTACCCAATGATCGCCCTGCAACTCCAGCACTTCGGCTTCGGCTGGCTTGGGCGGCGGTTCCGGCGGAGCAACCGGCACATAGACAACCGGGGATGGAGGCGCAGCCCCAGGCCCATAGTCAAAGCCGGAATCGAAACCTGAATCGTAGTAGGGGAAATAGCCCGGACCGGAGAAGTAGCCCGAACCGGGGAAATAGCCGCGATTGCCATGCGCTCGCGGAACGTATGCGGGCCGGTTGGCGAATCCGCCGCCCCTCGCGACGGGCATCCCTCCGCGAGCCGCAGGCGCGGCTGCGATCCCACCTCTCTGTGCCTGCGCGGACGACGCGAACACGGTCGCTCCAAGCAGGGCCAGGGACAACGTGATGGAGGGGCTATGCATGGGAAAACTCCCTCTGGACGGGGCCCGATGGCCCAAAGTATACATCGCCCGGATGGCAATCGGCTTCCGCCGCAGACCCAATCCATACATTGTCTGCCCTCTGCGCTAAACTGGAAGATGGTGCGTTCACCGCACTCTGACCTTCATGCGCGCCCTCGTCCTCTCCGATATCCACGCCAACCTCGAAGCTCTGAACGCGGTGCTCGCCGCTGCCGGTGACTGGGATGTGCTGTGGAACCTCGGCGACATGGTGGGCTACGGCGCGAGCCCCAACCAGGTGTTGGACGTCATCCGTCCGCTCTCCACGATCACCGTGCGCGGCAACCACGACCGCGTGTGTTCCGGGCTGACTTCGTCACTCACCTTCAACCCGACCGCCCGCACGGCGGCGCTTTGGACGCACGACCAGCTCACCTCGGAGAACCTGGTCTGGCTGCGCTCGCTGCCGCAGGGACCGCTGCAACCGGAGGGGCCTGATTCGGAAGATCAGACTCCCGGAGTTGCTGGTGTCGTGACCCTCGCGCACGGCTCGCCGCTGAACGAGGACCAGTACATCATGAACATGCGGGACGCGTGGGCGCCACTGCAGCAGATGCCGACCGACCTCACCTTCTTTGGCCACACCCACGTCCAAGGCGGCTTCTCGCAGAAGGACCACAACTGGCACGAACTGCGTCCCCGCTACCACAGCCACAACGATGTGGATCGCTGGACACTGGCGATCCCGCCGGGCACGCGACACCTCATCAACCCCGGATCCGTCGGCCAGCCGCGCGACTACGACTGGCGCGCCGCCTTTGCCATCTACGACAGCGAGGCGCTGGAGGTGACCTACTACCGTGTGCCTTACGATCTGCGGCGCGCGCAGACGCGCATTCTGATCGCGCGCCTGCCGGAACGCCTCGCCGCCCGCCTCCGCGAAGGCCGATAAACGCACCTGAGGTATACGAAAGTGCTAGTGCTGGAAGCAGATACGCCTGCTAGCCTGTTCAGCATTATGGCAGAGAACCTGATCGAACCTCTTATCCCCGGTGTGACCAATCCAGCCTTGCAAAAGCAGCCGAACTCGGACGCGCTTTTCGAGGGTATCCAGCACTGCACACTGTGCGGCCGGGTCATCGAGGGCCGCTTCGCGATGGTAAGGGCCAAAATAGCCTGCGTCAGTTGCGCGGCCAGGGAAAGGGATTCTGCCACACGCATGAGCACTCCGGTCCGGGCCGCTAGCCGCCCTTTGAGCGCTCCAGTAGCGGATGCGATCGGGGTCGAGGAATCAGGCGCTTTTGCGCCGGCTCTCTTCTACGGCATCGGCGCTGCCGTCGTCGGACTGGTCGTCTACGCCACGTTTACCATCATCACCCACTGGTACTTTGGCTATGTTGCGCTCCTCGTCGGATGGATGGTCGGCAAAGCCATCATGCAAGGATCAGGCGGGATCGGCGGCCTGCGTTACCAGGTCACCGCCGTCGTGCTGACCTATGCGGCCATCTCGCTTGCATCGATTCCGATTGGAATCGCCAAGGCGGCCGACCAAGGGTACGCTATCGATTGGGGAACCATGGCCGGTCCCCTGCTGGTGGGCGGGATCGCCTCTCCGTTTCTGAAGTTGCAGCAGGGCCCTTCCGGAATCATCGGACTAGTGATTCTTTTCGTGGGTCTGCGGGTCGCGTTCCGGCTGACGAGAGAAAAACAGCCGAAGGCCGCGGCCCACTAGACCCGAACGATAACGCTAGCCCTTCAGCGACGCCATATCGATCGAGAAGCGATACTTCACGTCCTGCTTCAGCAGCCGGTCGTAAGCCTCGTTCACTTTCTGGATCGGGATCACCTCCACGTCCGCGGTGATGTTGTGCGCGCCGCAGAAGTCCAGCATTTCCTGGGTCTCGGCGATGCCGCCGATAGGTGAGCCGGACAGACTGCGCCGGCCGAAGATCAGGTTGAACGACGACACCGGCATCGGCTTCTCCGGCGCGCCTACCAGGGTCAGGTTGCCGTCTCGCCCGAGCATTCCGAGCAGTGCGTTGATGTCGTGGTCTGCGGAGACGCAATCCAGAATGAAGTTGAAGCTGCCCGCATGCTTGGCCATCTCGTCCGGGTTGCGCGAGACGACTACTTCATCCGCGCCCAGCCGCAGTGCATCGTCCTTCTTGTTGGGCGAGGTGGTGAACAGCACCACGTGCGCGCCCAGCGCGTGCGCAAATTTCACGCCCATGTGGCCCAGCCCGCCGAGTCCGACGATGCCCACCTTCTTGCCCGGGCCAACGCCCCAGTGGTGCAGCGGCGAGTAGGTCGTGATGCCGGCGCACAGCAGCGGCGCTACGCCCGCGAGGTCCAGATTGGCCGGCACCTTCAGCACAAACCGCTGATCGACGACGATCGAGTCCGAGTAGCCGCCGTAGGTGACGCCGCCGGTGTGTTTGTCGGGGAAGTTGTAGGTGAGGATGAAGTTGGGGCAGAACTGCTCGAGGCCTTCCTTACAGGCCGGACAGGTGCCGTCGGAGTCGACCATGCAGCCCACTCCGGCGAGGTCGCCGGCCTTAAATTTGGTCACCGCCGAGCCGACCTTGGTGACGCGGCCTACGATCTCGTGGCCGGGCACGCAGGGGTAAACGGTCGGCATCACGTCGCTCCACTCGTTGCGGACCTGGTGCAAGTCGGAGTGACAGATGCCGCAGAAAAGAATCTCGATCTGCACGTCGGTGTCGGTAGGATCGCGCCGCGCGATCGTGGTGGAGGCAAGCGGGGAGGTCGCACTGATAGCGGAGTAAGCTTTGGCGTTGAACATGTCACTCCACTAGATGTTCGTCGGGCGGTGTGCGTCGCAACGTTGGCTCAATTTTCATGTGGATTACGCGATGCGGGTTGAGCGCACGGGGACTTAGCAGGACTGGCTCGACTAAATTCTGCGCCCGGTTAGACGCATGAAATCGTGCTCCCGCACACCACCGAGGGCTATCATGAGTTCACCGAATGCCCGTTGTTTGCGGAAGGTGCCTGTGACCGAGAACATGGCGCTCCAGTTCCTCGGCTATGCAGAAACGGCTGCCTGTCTTGCAGTCTTAATTGTGCTAGTGGCCCGAAATAAGTGGAGCACCTACTGGGCTCTGGGGTGGTTTCTGATCATGCGTCTGGTCGCGGGCGTCAGCTTGCCCGTCATCATTCACTTCGCCGATCGTCTGGGAAAACATACGGCGTATCAAACATACTTCTACGCCTACTGGGTCGCGTTTGGCCTCGAGTCCGTGCTTGCGCTGCTAGTGCTCTACAATTTGCTGCGCGTGACGATGGGATCGCTCAGGGGGCTTCAACGTCTGGCTTCGCTGGCTTTCTGCGCAGTGGTTTTGCTGGCCGAGTTCTGGGCGGCGACGTCCGTCCTCTCACGCCACATCAATAGCGAAATGCAATTTGTTGTCACCGCCATCTCCCAACTGCAGCGGACGCAGAGTATGGTCGCAATTCTCATGCTCTTGACGGTTGTGCCGGCTCTTCGCCTGATGGGCCTATCGTTCCGCAGCCCCGTGTTCGGCGTAGCTCTGGGCCTGGGGATACTGGCGATCAACGACCTGCTGTCGTCCCAATGGCTGATGTCCCATCCCTTTGCGATGACGAACTACGACGTGATCAACTGCGTAGTGCCGTGCACGATTCTGACGGTCTGGGCTGTCTATTTCGCCCTGCCGGAGCCGGAGCGACGCGAACTCGCCCTGCCGGCTGGATCGCCGCTGCTGCGCTGGAATCGGACGTGGCTCGACTGATCCCTCTCAGGTGCGTACGGCTGTCACCTGCAGATATTCGTTGTGGATCACGGTGTGGCTTTCGGGGTCGGGGGCGACGTTGGCTCCAGCCCACAAGGCCTCGAGGTCCGCGGCAAACGCGGCCTGCCCCGGTTCGTCCAGCCTGCTGAAAGCCACCTTAGTCGGTCCAAAGTAGGTGCGGAAGAACGTTACTGCCCCGGCTGGGTTGACCGGCAGGTCGAAGTCGATGGGAATCAGCTCGGTCTGGATGTCTTTGAAGCCGCCGGACAGCCGTTTGCGCACCGTCGCTTCATCGCCCCATAGGATCGGCGGCGCGATGCCCTGCGGCGGCGGAACATGCAGGCTGGCGAGTTTGAACATCGTGCCGGTAAAGCTGGCGGGATTCCAGTTGGCCATTGCGAGCCGGCCGCCGGGCTTCAGCACCCGCGCCAGTTCTGCAGCCACTACTTCTGGCCGCGGCGCGAACATTGCGCCGAACATGGTCACCACCACGTCGAAGGTCGCGTCAGGATAGGGCAACGCTTCGGCGTCGCCTTCCTCGAAGATCGCGGTTACGTCCTCGATCGCAGCGCGCTCCCGGGCTTGCGCGATCAGATTCGAAGCAATGTCCACGCCGGCGACCACGCAGCCTTGCTTCGCCAGTGGGATCGCCAGGTTGCCGGTGCCGCAGGCTACGTCGAGCACCGCCGCGCCCACCGGCACGTTCAGGCGGTCAACGAACGCCTCCGCAGCCCTCGCGGTGTTCTTCGCAATGACGCCGAAATCGCCGGCCATCCAGGTAGAGCGCATGGAAGCCTTGATCTGTTCGAGGGGTGGTCCAGTTTCCATGTGCTTCCTCCGGTTGGGGATGTGAGGGTAAGCATGCTTGAGCCGCGGGTGGGGCGTCAAGCCGGGGAACGGTTCTGCCGGCCGGATTTAAACGGTCTCTAAAAGTAGACGAAAGGAGCCGATCGGTTTACTATTTCTGTTCGGGGGAGCCAATGCGGTTCCTGTCGCGGCGGCATGCGTTCGGGGGCGGTTCTGAACGACGACTGCCGGAGCGCTTGCCGGACGGCGACGCGGGAAGGGCGCGGTGGTTCCCCAGCTTCCTCCCTCCATCCACACAATTTAGGTCTGACCGATGCCTTAGACGGCGGTGGACTGTTCTTCGAGCGACGTAGCCAGGTCTTCCCACTCGGCGGTGAGTTGCGTACGTTGCTGGCGCATCCGGTCAAGTTCCTCCGCCGTGCGCTGCGAGTCCTCGGCGGAGGTGAAGTGGCCGAGGTGCTCTTCGGCCGCGGCGATGCGGGTTTCGATCGACGCGAGTTCGGTTTCGATGACGGCGAGGCGGTCTTCGAGCTGCTTCAGCTTGATCGGATTTAGCCGTTTCACCGGCGCCTTTGCTGGCTCGGGCGCCACCACCGGAGCCGGCTCGGGCTCAGGAATTGGTGGAGGGGCGGCAGCCGGATGCATCGAGGTCGCCAGTGACACCGCGACCTGGGCCGGGCCGCCCTGCTTGCGCCACAGGTAGTCCTCGTAGTTGCCGGGGTAGATGTGCACGCGGCGGTCCTCGACCTCGAAGACGCGCGTGGCCAGGCCGTCGATGAAGTAGCGGTCGTGCGAAACGAACAGCACCGTGCCGCTGAAGTTTGCAATCGCCTCCAGCAGCACGTCTTTGGCGCGCAGATCGAGGTGGTTGGTCGGCTCGTCGAGCAGCAGGAAGTTCGAGGGCGACACCAGCATCTTGGCCATGGCGTAGCGATTGCGCTCACCGCCGGAGAGCACACCCAGCTTCTTGAACACGTCGTCGCCTGAGAACATGAAGCACCCCAGCAGCGAGCGCAGCTCAACCACTGGAACCTTCGGCGCCGCTGCGGCGATATCGTCCAGCATCACGGCGTCGGGGTCGAGTACCTTGTACTGATCCTGCGCGAAGAAGTCGGTGAGGACGTTGTGGCCCTCGCGGATCGTGCCCGAGTTCGGCTCCTCCTGCCGGCTCAGCAGGCGGATCAGGGTCGACTTGCCCGCGCCGTTCGCGCCCACCAGCGCAATGCGCTCCCCGCGTTCGATTGTGAAGTTCAGGTCCTCGAGCACATGTTTCACGCCACCGGGCTTTCCATCGATGTCCGGCATGGGGTAATCCTTGCTCAGCCCCGTCACTTCCATCACCGTGCGCCCGCTCGCCGGCGGCTGCGGGATGCTGAAGTGGATGGTCGCCTCTTCCTCAGGCACTTCGATGCGCTCGATCTTCTCCAGTTCCTTGATGCGCGACTGCACCTGCTTGGCCTTGGTGGCCTGGTAGCGGAAGCGGTTGATGAATGCTTCCAGCGCCTCGATGCGGTCGCGCTGGTTCTTGTACGCCGACATGAGTGTTGTCCGGCGCTCTTCTTTCTGTTGCACGTACTTCTCGTAGTTGCCGTGGTACACCTGCATGCGCTTGTTCCAGATCTCCACCGTCTTGGAGACGGTGACGTCGAGAAAGTAGCGGTCGTGCGAGATCAGGATGTAGGCATTGGGATAGTCGTGCAGATAGTTCTCGAGCCAGTTGCGCGACTCAAGATCGAGGTGGTTGGTGGGCTCGTCGAGCAGCAGCAGGCTCGGCTTCTGCAGCAGGAGCTTGGCCAGCGAGATGCGCATCTGCCAGCCGCCGGAGAACTCCTCGGTCTTTCGGTCCCAGTCCTGCTTCGAGAAGCCGAGGCCGCCCAGCACTGCGCCTACCTGGGCGTCCAGCGTGTAGATATCGTGGACGTGGAGTTGGTCGGCGATGTCGGAGTAGCGGTCGGCCGCGGCGAGGTACTCCCTGGACTTCGGGTCGGCGGTCGAGAGCGTATGCGTAATCTCTTCGGCTTCGCGTTCCAGTGCGTGGAGGTGATCGAAGACCGACAAGCACTCCTCGAAGACGGTTTTGCCGCGCAGCGCGAGGCCGTCCTGCGGCAGGTAGCCGAGGGTCATGCCCTTCACCCGGGTCAGCTCGCCGTAGTCCAGCGTCTCGATCCCGGCGAGGATCTTCAGCAGCGTGGATTTGCCGGTGCCGTTGCCGCCGACAAGACCAGTCCGTTCGTCCGGCGTGATCAGCCAGTTGACGTCTTCAAACAGTAGTTTTTGGCCGAATCGTTTTCCGGCAGCGGAGAGTTGGAGCATCCCCTCTATTTTCTCATCTGGCGAATTTTCTCGTCCTTCTCAGCCGTCGGGCGCGGCGTCTCCGCTTGACCGTGGCGATTCCATCTCCCTAGAATCATCCAATGGGTCCGATAGGACCGATTTGTTTTCCTGGCTGCACCTTGTTTCGTTGTTGTTCTGCCCATTCCAGGGTTCACGATTTGCCCGATCTGATTGAGGTGCTTCCAGGTGTCCAGGCTATCTCAGCACATCTTCGTTGTGGACGATGAGGTCATGATCACGGAGTCCCTCGCGCTGATCCTGAGTCGCGCGGGATTCACGGTTTCCTCATTCACGAATCCGCTGGAAGCGCTGCAGCGGTTGGAAATCGCTCGTCCCGACCTGCTGATCAGCGATGTGATGATGCCGCAGCTCTCCGGCATCGACCTTGCGATTCAAATACGAGAGGTGCATCCGGAGTGCAGGGTGCTGCTGTTGTCCGGGCAGGCCGCGACGCTTGACTTGTTGCATGCGGCACGGAAACGCGGGCACGATTTCCTCCTGTTGCAGAAGCCGGTCCACCCCAACGACCTTCTGCTCGAGATTGACAGCCTCAATGCGAGTTCGTCTCCTGTGATGTGAATTGACGGCACTTGTTCGAAACCGGCTGTCTGGTTCAGGATCTCTAATGGTCGCAGGATACTCGGGCACACCGCTGGCGAAGAAGCTCGGCGTCGTCGATGGCCAGCGGACTTGGCGATTCAACATGCCGGCCACGGTTTCCGAGGAGATCAGCCGCAGCGGCGTGGCTCCGACGCTGCTCAAATCGCCGGGAAACGGCCTCGAGATGGTTCATCTCTTCGTCACACGCCGTAGCGATCTGGCCAGCAAACTCGCGCAGGTCCGCGGAGTCCTTGCGCCCACCGGGATGATCTGGGTCTCGTGGCCGAAGAAAGCGGCAAAAGTTCCCACCGATGTTGGGGAAGACGCGATACGCGCGGAGGCCTTCCCGCTGGGGCTGGTCGATATCAAAGTCTGCGCGGTCGACGAAACCTGGTCCGGTCTGAAGCTGGTCATCCGCAAGAGCAGGCGGGCGGACGAATGACACGCTCCATTTTCCCCGCAGCAAAAAAAAGCCCAGCCCCTCGCCGGACTTATCCGGTAAGGAGCTGGCCATGGCTATGACGCCGAGTACAACAACTCGAACGGATCTATTCCGTAGTCCTCTGCATCTGCTTCAGGTAGTCGGTCAGATTCTTGATGCGCTGGTCGACCAACATTGATCCGTGCTGCGTGTCTTTGTGCAGGCTCTGCATCAGGTCTCCCCAGATCGGCATGTCGGGTGCGCCGTGGGCTGGAGTTTCGACTCCGAACTTGAGCACCGTGACCACGTGATTCGCGGGGAACTTTCCGCCGTTCATCACGCTCAGGACGGTCAGATCGTTCGGGGGGAGTTTGAGCGCTGATGCCGCGGGCCCTTTGCCTCTTCCGTCAGCTCCGTGGCATACGGCGCAGTAGGTGGAATACATTTCCTGCCCCGAGACGGCTGAGGTGGGTTGAATCGGGACATTCTTGATTTTTGGAGTCGTTTGTTGAGCGATTCCGCACGAGGCGGTGGTGAATAAGGCCGCCGCCAAAACTACCGAAAGATACTTCGGCATAGGGCCTCCTTGTGTTGCAGCAAGGAAGCTAATCCTTGCTCCACGGGAGGGGCTGTGACGGCTGACACACTGGCGCAGGCGTTCGGGTTACTGACGAGTGCACCAGTCTCCCCACCTCGCAGAGGCGTTTAAACGCCAAATCGCTCCCCGCCGCGAGGTTGCCGGCAGGGAGCGATCGAGGTAGCCCATATTTGCTACTTCTGGAGCTGCTTCAGATATTCGGTGATGTTGTTGATTCGCTGATGGACGAGCGTGCCCGGGTCCTGGCTGTCCGAGTTGAGCGTCCGCAGAAGGTTGCTCCAGATCGGCATCTGCGCCGAACCATGGGCCGGGTTCTCGACGCCGAACTGGAGGACGCTGGCGACATGGTTAGCCGGGAAAACGCCGCCGTTCTTCTGGCTGAGCAGCGTCAGGTCGACAGGGGGGACCTTCATGGCCGTGGCGGCCGGACCTGCGCCGTTGCCGTTTGCACCGTGACAGACCGCGCAGTAGGTGGTGAACATCTGGTGCCCGTCAGCGGCGGAAGTCTGTTTGATTGGCACATTCTTGACGACGGGCGCCGGCTGTTGAGCAACGGAAACGAGTGCGGCGGACAGAATCCCCGCAAGGACAAAGGCAAAGGTGGGTTTGGACATAAAGAACTCCTGTTGATAAAAACCCTAGTCCGCCCGGGTGCGGGAGGCTGTGACCGTGGGCACAAGCGTTATGAAACAGCGAAACATGCAGTCAGACGCATCCGAACGTCCAAGGAAGAGGAGGGATGTCCGTGACCCGATCCGGCGCAGAGGAGCAAACTGGAGAGACGCAGCAACCGGCGGGCTCACCCCGGCGGCGCAGGGTTCCGCGATGGGTGGTGTGGATGATTGGCATTGCTTTGGCGGTGGTAGCGGCGGCCGGCGTGGCAGTGGAGTATGTCGTCAACAACGCAGAGCCTATTCTGCGCCGGCGGGTCATCGCTACGCTGGAGCAGCGGTTCCACTCGCCCGTCGAACTCGACGCGCTGCACATTTCTGTGTTCAAAGGCCTGGAGGTGTCGGGCAGCGGGCTGCGGATCCGGGACATTGCCGGCTCAGGGACCCAGCCAGCGGACGGGCCGCCCATGGTCTCGGTGAACAGCTTCGAGTTTCGCACCGGCATACGCCAGTTGATGGAGCCCACCACCCGTGTGCAGACGGTGCGGGTTCAGGGCATGCGGCTCAACATTCCGCCAAAGGGCGAACGCGGTCCGCTGCTTGCGCGCGGCCAGCCTCCACAGGAACCGGGCCAGCCCAAGCCGAAGACCAAGCTTATCGTCGACCAGATTGTGTGCAGTGACGCGACCCTGACCATC